>Ga0123356_10001024_pt1 | contig 31101 bp, 17 predicted proteins | sample TergutEmb28metaG_2_FD_92546 | JGI IMG/M metagenome (GOLD analysis project Ga0123356, IMG submission 92546) | Embiratermes neotenicus P3 segment gut microbial communities from Petit-Saut dam, French Guiana - Emb289 P3 | ecosystem: Host-associated > Arthropoda: Insects > Digestive system > Gut ...
AAAAATAACAAACGTTGAGATATATAACAATCATCTTGACGGAAGAGGCAGTAATAACAATTTTTTTTTGAATACCCATTATGGTACCGAAAATGTCGTTATCCGCGATAATGTGATAATCGGCACGTTTGGATTAAGATACGGCAATAATATCCTGTTCAAAAACAATAAGGTTTCAGACGGCGCTTTTGATGCGGCAGGAACTGTTAACAGAGATGTTCAATCCCGCAATTCAACGAATGTAATAATCGAAGGCAATGAATTTTATAATTACAAAATAGGGAGTACCGGTGGTATGCCAAGCGCCGCAGATCCGCATTACAGACAAAATTATGCGTTTATTGGAAACAGTTTTTACGATTGCGGAATGGTAATGGTGTCAAATACCAATATGGCGCTTATTGACAATAAGTTTATTGTTCGAAACGGTAAACAGGGCGATATAGGCATTTGGATTCATATAGAAACCCCGCCTGGCGCCGGAGTGGATCATAAATGGTATTTTGCAAACAACACCCTGACTCCGAAATTCGCGCATCCGAAGCGGTATCATCTTGCGTTTATAAAAGAATTCACTGCATTTACATTGCAAATAAACGAAGCGCCCAACCGCCAGTCACCGGTACAAAAAAAATTGCCTGCATGGTTTAACGAATCCAACAACCACAAAGCGGCAGCAGCGTTTATTAACAGTTTTATCTGGTATTAATACACAACAAACCTGTGATTTCTTCTTAAAAAACGGCAGCGGTTCCAAAAATTATTGCTATTTAAGCCTTACTTTAGCATTTCCAGCTATCCGCTATATATATTTATATATGTGTTGGTACCGATTTTGATATGAATATATAGATTTTGGAATCAACAGATTATCTGACACAAGATGACTATCTAACAAAAACTGAGACGAAAGCGTCAGGAACATAATAACCGTGAACAAAGTCAAAAAATTAAGAAAATACATTTGTATCCCGTTCGTAGTAATCTGCACTGTGTTATTTTTGGCTGGGTGTGACGGTCAGTTTCTCCCTTCAAAGAAACCAACGTCGCCTGTAATTGCGCGGGTGGGTAATGCGGTTCTTACTATTGATGATCTCAGCGCAAGTATTCCGCCCGAATACAGAGACATTATTACTTATGAGCAAAACGCTCACTATGTGAGGCAGTGGATGAGTACGGAGCTTCTCTATCAGGAGGCGCTGCGCCGCAAGGTAGACAAAGAGAGTGTAATAAAGGCGCGGCTTCAAAAAATGAGAAAAGATTTGCTTAGCGCAGAGATTATAAACCGCAACTCTTTAAACAGCAGCAGTGAAGTGAGCGACCAGGCTATAAGAGAGTATTATGAACAAAACAGAAATCAGTTTATCCGCGAGCATGATGTGGTGAAATATCAGGAAATCGTGGTGCAGGATTTGAATCTTGCATGGGAGATTCGCAATACCGTTACGCATGAAAAATTCAATGACGTTTTAGCGGCTCACTCAAAAATTCCGCTCACAAATTTTGAGACGCCTCCGTTTGTGCCTATGGATGCAGTTCCGCCGTTTTTACGCGCAAGAATCGTTACGTTAGCTGTTCCCTCAATTGGGGGCCCCTACCGTTCTGACGATGGATTTTATATTGTACGCATACTCGGTAAACATGACAGAGGCGCAATATCTACATTAGAAGAGGTCTATGACGAAATTGCGGCGCGGCTCACCAATATGACGCAAAAAGGTGAGATAGACCGTCTCATCGCAGACCTGCGGCTAAAAACAAACGTGGAGTTTAATACCGACCTTATCCCAGGTTCAGACAGGCAGAGCAGAGAGACGCAAATGAGCGCAGAAGTAGCTGCAGAATAAATTTTCTTGGTTCAGGAAAAATTTTTAATTGGAGAAATATAAGTGAGAGTTGTAAAGAGTGCGGTTTTTTGTATGATTGCCGCAGCCGTGTTTGGCGCGTACGCATCGGAACGGCTTGATGGAATAGCTGCTGTTGTAGGCGATGAGATAATCATGAGCTCAGAGCTTGAAGCTTACGCCTATATGCGTATGGGCGCTATGAGAGTTGACCCGAATAAAGTTGACGCAAATGAGCTTATGGCTACATTCCTCAATGAGCTCATAGACAACAAGGTGCTTTTAGTGCAGGCAAAAGGGGACAGCGCTATCAATGTGCGAAACGATGAGGTGGAAACCGCGCTCAATAATCACATATCCATGATTTTACAGCAAAACGGCATAACAATGGAACAGCTTGAGATGCAGCTTCGCGCTCAGCAGGGGACAACTCTTGCCCGGTTCAGAGCAGATGCGCGCCGCACAATCCGCGAGCAGCTTTTAAAACAAAAACTTCAGCAGAACTACTACTTTGCGGCAAAAATCAACCGCCGCGATGTAGAGCAGTTTTTCGAAACGTATAGAGACAGCCTGCCTGAAATCGGAGAGAGTTTAGAGCTCTCCAAATTCAGCTTAAGGCTTACGCCGTCAGATTCTATTCGTCAATCGGCGCAGTCAAGAATTCAGGCAATAAAAAAACAGCTCAATAACGGAGCTGACTTTGAAGAACTCGCTAAAGAGCTCTCCGAAGGCCCTGAGGGAGCGTTTGGCGGGAATCTTGGATACATCTCCAAAGGTTCCACGACTGAACTTGCATTTGAGCAGCGCGCATTTACAATGGGTGTGGGTGAAATAAGCGAACCGTTTGAAACACGGCTTGGTTTTCATATTATTAAGGTCACAGAAAAGCGTGACCGCCGCGTCAAACTTAGCCAGATTATGGTGCGTGTAGCCCCCGGTCAAAAAGAGCTTGACAACACAATGGCAAAACTTGACTCAATACGAACTGCAACTAAAAACAGAGAAGAGTTTGAAAAGACCGCCAGAGCTATGAGCGTTGATAATCTCACACGTATGCGCGGCGGGTCTATGGGCTGGGTTTCGCTGTTTGATATTTCAACAGACGTCCGCAGTGCGGTGCAGAATCTTGAAGAGGGAGAGATTAGCGCGCCTGTAATGGAAGACGAAGTCATATCCATATACCGTGTTAACTCCCGCGCAGAGAGCAGGAAGCTCTCTCTTGAAAATGACTATCCAATAATTGCCGAAAAAGCAAAGGATATCTTTGCCCAGAAAAAACTTATCGAAACTGTCGCGAGATGGCGCGAGAAGGTGTTTATTGACATAAGGATATGAGGCCGACTCAGTATGTATGATGCACTGGCGCCCATATACGACCGGCTCATGAGCCATGTAGAGTATGAAGAGTGGGCTGAGCTTATAACAAAAGTCGTTTTGAAATTTTCCCAAACGCCAGACCCTCATATTATTGAAATCGGCGCAGGTACAGGCATCTTAGGTGAACGTCTCAAAGATTTGAGATACAGTTACATTGCTTCAGACCTTTCGTTTTCGATGTGTAAAGAAGTTCGCGCTGCGCAGCGCGGTATACCGGTTTGCGTTGCAGACGGTACAAAGCTGCCGTTTAAGAAACAATTTAATTTAGCTCTGTTTCTTTATGATGGGATTAATTATTTGCAAACTCTTGATGAATACCGCACTCTGTTTGACTCAGTTTATAACATACTGGATAACGGCGGACTGTTCCTTTTTGACATAACTACCCGTACAAATTCCGTGAAGTATTTCAGTGATTACATGTACTATGAAGATTATGATGAATTCAGCTACATAAGGCACAGTCATTACGATGATAAAAACGCCATGCAGCATAATGATTTTACAATTTACCGTAAATATAACGGTAACTCGAACCTGTATGAAAAAGTTACCGAAAAGCACAGGCAAAAAATATTTTCTCCAGCGCAGATAAAATCTGTTATTGACAGTAACAAAATGAAAGTGATAGGAGTGTGGAATGGGTATACTTTCCGCAAATACTCGAATAAGTCTGAGCGCATCCATTTCCTTTTGAGAAAAACGGCGTAACCATGATACAATTTATGCACGTGACTAAAGAGTACGAGGGCGGATTCAGGGCGCTTGACGCGGTTTCGTTTTTTATAGACAAGGCGGAGTTTGTTTTTCTTACCGGCGCAAGCGGAGCCGGAAAAACCACGCTTCTTAAGCACATTTACATGGAAGAACGGCCCACCCGCGGCCAGGTGATTGTGTGCAAGTACGATTCCAAAAGCGCAAGCCACCGCGACCTTCCTTACCTGCGCCGCAAACTTGGCATAGTGTTTCAGGATTTCAGGCTTCTGAGCGACCGCAATGTTTTTGAAAATGTGGCGTTTAGTTTACGGGTTACAGGAATGAGGGAGCGTGAAGTGAAGAGAAAAGTTTTCAGGGCGCTCTCTCACACAGGCCTGAGTCATAAGTGCTCAAATTTCCCAAACCAGCTCTCAGGCGGTGAGCAGCAGAGAGTCTCCATAGCGCGCGCAATAGTCAATGAGCCGTTGGTTCTTTTGGCTGACGAACCTACCGGAAATCTTGACCATGCGGTATCAAAAGAAATTTTTGAACTGCTTCAGACAATAAACTCGTGGGGAACCACTGTTTTAATGGCTACTCATGATCTTAATTTAATTTCACCTTATCACTACAGGACAATCGAGCTTTCACGGGGCGCTCTTATTAAGGGAGCTGACGTCACGCAAAAGCCTAAATTTACAGGAGCGAATTTATTATGATACTTATTACAGGTAACGCCGGATTTATAGGTTTTCATCTCACGAAGCGGCTGCTTGACGAAGGGATGGAAATTGCAGGAATAGATTCTGTAAATAATTATTATGACCCTTCGCTTAAAGAGAAACGTCTTCATATCTTAAATCAATACAGGAATTTTCATTTTCATCGGCTTGATATTTGTGATTATGACGGATGCGCAAAAGTTTTTTCTGAATATAAACCAACAAAAGTTTGTCACTTGGCCGCTCAGGCGGGTGTACGTTATTCATTGAGCCACCCTTTTGCGTATCAAAAATCAAATAACGAGGGATTTCTTAACATTATAGAGCTTGCAAGACACCGGCAGGGGATAGAGAATTTTGTCTACGCCTCATCCTCATCTGTTTATGGAGCTAATAAAAAGCTTCCGTTTAGTGAAAATGACCCTGTTGACCAGCCGGTATCGCTCTATGCGGCGACAAAACGTTCTAACGAGCTGACTGCTCATTGCTATAGCCGCCTGTTTTCTCTCCCGACTTCTGGTCTGCGCTTTTTTACGGTATATGGGCCGTGGGGAAGACCGGATATGGCGCTTTTTCTATTCACTAAATCGATATTAGAGGGACGTCCCATAGACGTGTTTAACAATGGGGATATGAAGCGTAATTTTACGTATATTGACGATGTTGTTGAAGGAATTGTGCGGGTTCTTGATAATCCAAAACCCTGTGAGCTTTACAATATCGGAAATAACCGCGCGGAGCAGCTTCTTGATTTTATAAGTGTCATCGAAAAGTGTCTTGATAAAAAAGCAGAGTTAAATTTTCTCCCCATGCAGCCGGGAGACGTGCACGCCACGGTCGCCGATATCTCAAAAATCAGGGCGCTTGGCTTTGAGCCCAAGACGGATATCGGCGAGGGGATAAAACAATTTGTTGATTGGTATCGGAAGGAGTACAGGTAAAATTCCTATGTCCCAACGGGGCGCAGGAATTTTAACTTGGCACCTAATTTTCTGTTACTTACTATGTTCACTGTTTTTGTTTAACGTGGAGATAGGGGGTAACGGGATGTATAATCCGAAAATTTGTGTTGTTGGGCTGGGATATGTCGGGCTGCCTTTGGCGGTGGAGTTGAGCAGGCATTTTGAGGTTACAGGGTTTGATATCAGTGAGAACAGGGTTAAGGCGCTCAAATCCTGCAATGACCCCAATAGAGAGGTCTCCTCTGATGCGCTCAGAGAGAGCCGCATGGAGTTTTCAAGTGACGCAAAGGTTTTAAGAGGCGCGGATTTTGTGATAGTAGCTGTACCTACGCCTATTGATGACCATAAAAACCCTGACCTTACCCCGCTGTACCGCTCTTCTGAGCTGGTGGGAGCAAATTTAAAGCCTGGGGCTGTTGTAGTGTATGAGTCTACGGTGTACCCGGGGGTTACTGAAGAGGAGTGCGTACCGGCGCTTGAACGGGCGTCTGGCGGAAAGTGGAAACGCGATTTTTTTGTAGGGTACTCTCCTGAGAGGATAAATCCGGGAGATAAGGTTCATACTGTAACTACCATAAAAAAAATCGTTTCCGGCGATACTCAGGAGACCGTTGACAAAGTGGCTGAAGTGTATGGAGCGGTTGTTAAGGCGGGAGTACACAGGGTCTCCTCAATTAAGGTCGCAGAGGCGGCAAAAGTTATAGAGAATACTCAGCGGGATATAAATATCGCGCTTATGAACGAGCTTCGCATATTCTTTGACAAAATGAATATCAGCACTAAAGAGGTTTTGGAAGCTGCCGGGACAAAGTGGAATTTTCTCCCCTTTGAGCCGGGTCTTGTGGGCGGGCACTGCATCGGAGTAGACCCATATTATCTTGCCTACAAGGCGGAAGAGATAGGGCATCATCCTCAGATAATTATGGCAGGAAGACGGATTAACGACGCTATGGGACGGTACTTTGCCCGCGAATTAATTAAGCGGATGATAGTGAATAAGTTGCATACAGACGGGAAAGTTCTTATTTTAGGTATTACGTTTAAAGAGGATGTGCCTGATATCCGTAACTCAAAAGTAATTGACATTGTCAATGAGCTTAATGATTTTGGGATAAAGACCGATATATATGATACTGTAGCAAATCCTAATGACGTAAAAAGAGAGTATGGGATTGAGCTTATTGATACGCCAAAACCTGACTCATACCAGGCGGTTCTTTTGGCGGTAAAGCATGAGTCGTTTTTAAAAAATATAGATGAGTTTAAATCATGTCTAGTGGAAAATGGTATTTTTTACGATATAAAACAGGCGGTTTCCTAATGTCCAAATCTCGGTTTTCGGCAGTTTTTCTAACGATTCTCTTTTGTATAGTTTCTCTCCATGCCCAAAGTGTGGTTTCTCCAGAAGTCAGGCAGCAGATGCAGAGCGCAACCCCTGCGCAGCAGCAAATGATAAACCGTTATATGGCAAATCCAGGCAGTGTAACTCCCGCGCAGCAGCAGATTATAAACCGCTACATGGCGGATCCAAACAATAGAAACGCTTCGCAGCAGATGCTCATGAGCCGCTATCTTCAAAACCCTTCCATGCGTGATTCACTCTTGTGGCTTAATCAATCCGGTATGTCAGATACAAGCGGCGCCTCTGATTCCATGTTTTTAAGAATGCAGGATACGGCTGCTTTGAATTTTTCTGTTTACGAGAAGATGTTTCGGGGAAAAGATATTATTCCCGACAGCCTTGTCTCATCACTTACGATGTTTGGATATGAGGTTTTTTCACAAACGCGCACCCACAGTTTCAGCCCCGGCGATATGAGCAATGTTCCCGTAGATTATCCTGTAAGAGCGGGCGATGAGGTTAGAGTCCATTTATGGGGCAGGATAAATGAGGAGCATCTGTTAAGAGTAGGCCGCGACGGAACGCTTAATCTTCCCCGCATAGGCCCGATACGGGTTGCCGGGCAGCCGTTTGGGACAATGGAGCGAACTGTAAGACAAAAGCTTCAGAATATTGAAGGGGTAAATGTAGCTCTCTCTATGGGAGAACTGCGCCCTATCGGAATTCATATTGTGGGAGAGGTTAATTCTCCCGGATTTCACACTGTAAGCCCTCTGACTAATGTTACAAACGCGCTCTTTACCGCAGGCGGCATAACGAAGCGCGGCTCTTTGCGGTCGGTTCAGCTAAAGCGAAACGGCAAGCTTATATCTGAAGTTGATTTCTATGATTTCCTCATATCAGGCAATGACAAAACAGGGCTCAGGCTTCAGTCGGGAGACGTTATTGTTGTACCTGTCGCTAAACAAATGGTAGCTGTTGTCGGAAACGTCCGCAGAAGCGCGATGTATGAGCTCAAAAAGCCAACAAAACTCTCTGAGGTGCTTGAACTTGCGGGCGGAGTGAGTCCTTCGGGGTGGACAAACCGCATACAGGTTGAACGGTTTGAAGGGAATAACCGTCAAATTATATTCGATGTTGACTCATCCCGCATGGCCATGCCGGACGTCGTCATTAAAGACGGCGATATAATAAAGGTGTTTCCGGTTCTCGACAAAGGACAAAACGCAGTGTTTCTTAGCGGAAACGTGCTGCGTCCCGGTAAATATGAATTCAAAAACGGTATGAGGATAAGAGATGTTATCGCCGACCACCGGGATTTGCTCCCTGAGTCCTATTTTGACTACGCGGTAATACTGCGCAAGACATTTCCGTCGTTTCTGGAAAGAATAGTACCGTTTTCTCTGAAAAACGCGCTCAATGACCCCGCAAGCGGCGATAATATGCTTCTTGAGGAACAGGATGAGATTATTATCTACCCTCAAGACTACTTCACCCCAGACCGCACAGTGAGTATTGACGGTTCTGTAACAATTTCAGGTACCTATAGAATCCTTGACAATATGACAATACGTGACCTCATTTTACAGGCCGGCGGTTTGAGCGATGACGCAAGCCTTCAGCGCGGCGAGCTTTACAGAAGAGTGAGCGGAGAGAAATCCGCTGTCTTTAACAAAATAGATTTCAGTGTAGAGAAAGTGATGGCTGCCGACCCGGAGCACAATATAATACTTAACAAAAGCGACCGGATATTTGTGCGCAGTATGAAGGGATGGCAGCCGGAGCGCCGCGTAACGCTCACCGGTGAATTTGTCTACCCGGGCGCTTACGTGTTATTTGAAGATGAGACTTTGGGCGATCTTATTAAAAGAGCGGGCGGATTTAAAGAGGACGCTTATCTGCAGGCAGCCGTGTTCACCCGTCAATCGGTCAAAAATCTTGAGCAGAGAAAACAGTCGGAATACGCAACTGAGCTTGAGGGAAATATGATAAGACTTTCAATAGAACTTGCCTCTAAGGGTCAAAATGTCGGCTCTTTATTCGAGCAGCAGCTGAGGTTAAAGGAGATGCTTGACAGCTCTATTGTAACAGGACGCGTACTTATTGATATGACTAATAATCATCATTACGCTGCGTTTGCTTTAGAGGACGGCGATGAGCTTCATGTCCCCAAAAAACCAAATACTGTTTCTGTGCTTGGAGAGGTTTATAACTCTACGACATTTCGCCATGATACGAGGAGGACTCTTGTAAGTCATTATTTAAACTTAGCCGGAGGCCCAAAAAGAACCGCTGAAAATAAGGATATATACGTAATACGGGCAGACGGTACCATTATCTCAAATAAAGAGACGCGCATCCACTCTGTGCATCTTGAACCGGGAGACGTGGTAGTGGTTCCCGCAAAAGTACGCTACGGCAACCCTCATAAAACGTTTGTTGATATAGCGGACGCCAGCTTTAAAATAGCAACTTTTCTGATATCAATCGCTACGCTGATAGTGCTGATAAATTCTATGGATAACAGCTCAAGTAATTAGTTGGCTCAAAGATTGCTCCTTGTATAAATGTGGAGCTGTCTCAAAATGAGGGCGGCCGTAAAGGCCGCCCGTACGGCGGAGCTTGCCCCCGCCAGCTTTTGAGACGCCCCTATAACAAGCGAGGGGTAAAATGATAAAGATTGAGCTGACCGAGAGCCAGGGCTTAATGCTTAACGAGGTATTAGACAGAGTCTTATCGGATTTACGCATGGAGATTGCGGATACAGACAGCCCGTTCTACAAGGATAAACTCAGGGAGCGTAAAGAGGAGATCAAGGCGGTCATGACACTGCTAAAGGGTAAGGGTTGAAAATTTTCAACCCTTACGGCTTTAGCTGCGCAAGTATCTCTTCGAGTTCTTTTTTTACACTGATTATCAAATCTGATGATGGTTCTACAGACAGCGCGGGTTGTGAACTTTCAATACTGCAAGTGTTCTCAATGATAGACTCTTCCAAAGCGGAACAGTTTTCAGCGGACTGCGCATCGTCATGAATTTGCGCCTCTTTTGTTTTTGAACGCTGCCTCTTTACAGAGCCCGTTTCCATAGCGAGACGGTCTTCACTCAGTTTCTGCCGGGCGCCGCTTATAGTATATTTTTCTTCATAAAGAAGCTTCTTTATCTGACAGATAACCTCTATATCCTTATCCTGATACGCGCGTTTACCTCCGCGGTTCTTCTTGGGGCGAAGGGTGGGAAATTCACTCTCCCAATAGCGCAAAACATGAGGCTCAAGACTTGTCGCACTGCACACTTCGCTTATTGAATAATACATCTTTTTTAAATCTAACAGGCAGAGCTGCTCGCATTTATTTGAATCTTGTTCTGACATATCTAATCCCCCATTTCCCCGGGCTAAAACCCGGGGCCACAATCTTGCACCCCTAAAGGGGTGCGGAAAACGCAAGATACATTCCCATTACTACGCCCCTTTTAGGGGCTTAAGATGGTAACCCAGGGCTTCAGCCCTGGGCTCTCACCAAAACTCCGGCTTGGTCTCTCTCATCATCAAATCACGAACCGCCTCTTTTGCCGGTTTGCCTTCAAAAAGCATCTTGTAAAGCTCTGTTGTAATAGGCATCTCTATGCCTATCTTTTTTGCAAGTTCGTAAGCCGACTTTGTTGTCTGCACACCTTCCGCGACCATTGTCATGCGCTCAAGCGCCTGGTCAAGAGTTAGACCCTGCGCAAGAAGCTCACCCATCTTACGGTTTCGGCTGTGGCGGCTTATACAGGTGGTGATAAGGTCGCCGATTCCGGCAAGACCGCTAAACGTGCTGTCGCGCGCTCCCATTTTTCTGCCCAAACGCATCATCTCCGCAATGCCTCTTGTCATTATGGCGCCTTTGGTGTTATCGCCGAATCCCATACCGTCGGTTATACCGGCAGCCAAAGCAATTACGTTTTTGATACTTGCCGCAAGCTCCACCCCGCGCATATCATCATTTGTGTAGATACGGAAATAATCGGTTGAAAACTGCTCCTGAATGAGCTCCGCCAATTTCATATTTTCAGAAGCCGCCACAACGGTTGTCGGCATATCGCGCGATACCTCTTCTGCGTGTGAAGGGCCGCTCAGTACCGCCATTTTATCCGTCCCAAGACCGGGAATTTCATCAGCCAGCACATCGGTCATAAGTCTAAGGGTGCCTGTTTCTATCCCCTTAGATGCCATTATCCACCCCTTTATTTGGGCAATTACCTCAGGAGAGGTCTCTTTAACCGCTGTTTTGAGAGTTTGACGCATGGTCTGAGACGGCACTACACACAACACAAGTTCAGCCATTTCAAGCATTTTACTTATGTCGTTTGTAATCTCAATATCCTGCGGGATAATGATACCAGGGAGTTTTGACGGAAGTTCGCGCTTCTCATCAAGAAACCCAGCCGCCTCGGCGCTGTACTCCCACATACACAGTTTATGACCCTTTTTATGGAGCAATACAGAGAGCGCTATTCCCCATGACCCTGCTCCTAAAACACCAATATTCAATCTATTTGCCCCCTCACTTATAGCTTACTGCGATTTCCCTGTACAGACAAGGCATGCCTTGTCTCTACGATTGCGATTCCTCTTCCTGCGCAACTACATGCCGTCCCCGTGAACCTGACTTGAACTCCAAAACCACCGGACAACCGCTAAACTCATATTTCTCGTAAATTTTATTTGCAATGTAACGCTCATAGCCGCTGCTCACAAGCTCCGGGTGCGTAACAAAAAAGCGAAAATGCGGAAAAGGCGCCCCGGTCTGCTTTGCGCCGAGAAACCGAACCTGCTTGCCCGGAGTCACAGGATGAGGGTGAGTTCTCACCCAGTCAAATATTGTATCCTCAAACTCCTTAGCGCCTATCCTTGTTCCCATGCGCTCCTTTATCTCAAATATCTGTTCTACAAGCGCAGGCACTCTCTGGCCTGTCAATGCAGATACGGATATCATCGGGATATTTTTAAGTTCGGGAAACTCCTCATGAGCGTTAGTTACCAGCTGATCGAAAGTTTTGTGGTCTTTTTCTATAAGGTCCCATTTGTTCCATGCTAAAAGCACTCCCTTGCGTAAATCAAATATTTTACGCAGTATGCGCATATCCTGCACCCCAATACCTCCGTCAACATCTATTACAAGAACGCAGACGTCACAGCGTTCTATACTGTCAAGCGCGCGGAGATTTGAGTAATATTCCAAATCCTTTTTTACACGCGCTTTTTTTCTCAGTCCGGCAGTATCAATCAACACTAATTTTTTATCGCCAAAAAGAAGTTCCGAATCAATAGCGTCCCGCGTTGTACCCGGCTTTGAGTCAACAATCATACGGTTTTGCCTGAGAAGCTTATTGACCATAGAGGATTTACCAGCATTTGGCCGCCCAACTATCGCAACTTTTAATCCGTCTGTTTCTTCTGATAATCCTTTATCATCATTAGCCGTTTTTTCTTTAACACGGTTAACCGTCTCCTCAAGTAAATCCGCTACGCCTTTACCGTGCAGCGCAGATATCGGATACGGTTTGCCAAGCCCAAGCTGCATGTAAGAGGGAACCTCGTATACCGCCTTTGCGGATTCCGCCTTATTCACAACCAATATTGTTCTTGATGAAAACGACCGTCTCAATTGCTTTGCGATATGAAGGTCAAAATCTGTAACCCCTGTCCCAAGCTCCACCACAAAAAGAACAACCGCGCTCTCCCGTATCGCGATATCCACCTGTTCGTGTATCGCTTCCGGAATAGCTTCATGGAGATTGGGGATAAGCCCGCCGGTGTCAACTAACGTAAACTCAACGTCGTTCCAAACCGCTTTCATATAATTGCGGTCACGGGTAACTCCGGCAATATCATCAACTACAGCAACCCTCTTACCAAGAACACGGTTGAAAAGGCTGCTTTTGCCCACATTGGGACGGCCGACGATAGAGACTACCGGTAACTTTGACAACTGAAAATTCCCTTTTAATTTCGAGCGCATTGCCATGCGCCCCTGCATATACGGGCGGGGTTTACCCCGCCCACTAATTAAAATACCTTAATGTCAGAGGCAATAGGAACCTCTTTTTGCGTTGTTACGAAAAGATCAAAAACACGGCTGCGGGAGACGCGGCGCACCTGAAACGCCACCCCTTCAAATTCCGTTGTATATCCTTCGGGAATTTTACCGTTGCACAGCCCCCCAATCCACTCGTCCATCGTTAAATCCCAATCAGGCAGTACAGGGGAAACACGTGACCTGAGCTTTGTGAAAGCTGTGCCGCCCCCAACCCTGTAACGGTGTTCTGTAAGTTGAATCAAATAGTCTGCCGGGATATCGTACTCATCTTTGAGCTCCCCGACAAGCGTCTCTATCAGATTCTCCAATGTCACCATACCCACAGTTTTACCTTTTGCGTCCCGTACGACCGCTATATGTTTATATCCTCCTGTAAGCACTCTGAACAGTTTTGAGAGCGGCATGAACGGATTTACAAAATTCAATGGACGCATGATTCCGTTAAGAGTCGGATTCTCAGGATTAAGCCTTAGCGCCCCGACAATATCTTTAAAATTGATATAACCTATTATTTTGTCAATATCCCCGTCCTTAGCCAGCGGAAAACGGGTATGGTTATGAAAATGAGCCGCAATGAGCGCCTCGCTTAAACTCATGTTTGTTGAGAGAAAATTTATAGAATCGCGCTTTACCATAATCTGTGAAGCGGTCTGGCTTGTCATATCAAGCGTGCGTTTGATTAACTGCTCCTGTTCGGGGCTTATTTTACCGTCAAGAAGCGCGTTGCGGGTGAGCGTTAAAACTTCCGAAGAGATACCATTCTTGCCTTTTGTAAGACGCAGCGTATTAAACGTTATGAAAACAGATTTTAAAAACAGCTTGAAAGGTTTGCGGTAATATACCGCAAATACAGTCAACAATAAAATTATTACCGAAATAACTATTACGGTGAGACTCATTTGCTTCCCTAATATATCAAAAAAAGAACCCCAGGTTAAAACCCGGGGCTATAAAAACGCGCTTTAAACGGCGCGGGTGTGTCTTTAACACACAGAAAAAACATTAAAGAGCTACCTGCCGGTAAATCCTCTTCTTATCTCTTCCTGTATCTCTCTATTGTTAGCGTCGAGCTTGCGTGCGCGTTCCATGCGGTTATTGTACTCCCTTTCATTTCTCTCCGCCTTGGCCACTCTTGCAAGCCCAAGCTCAGCAAGGGCGTACTTGGCGTCTATACGCAGCGCGCGTTCGTAAAAGCTTTTTGCTTCTGCAAACTTCTGCTGGAGCATAAACACGTTTGCGCGTTCGTAAAGAGCGGGAGCGTGGTTGGGGTTTATATAACCAACATTTTTATACGTCTCCATAGCGTCTTCAAAATTGCGCTGCGCAGTCTGGATTCTTCCGCGGAGCATAAGAGCCTCTACGTTTTCACGCTGTCTTGATAAGACCTCGTTAACTATAATCATAGCTTCGGCGTTTCTGTTTCCGCCTACTCCAAGAAGCGCTGTCGCGTACTTTACCAAATAAGCAGGTTCTCTCTTGTTATCAATAACGGCTTTCCACTCAACCACCGCATCCATAAACCTGCCGAGCTCAAGATACACTTCAGCCAGAGCTATGCGAATCTCTATATCAACCGGAGCGCCGCGGGCGCCTCTCACGACCCTTTCCAAAAGCTGCATCGCATCCGTAGAACGCCCGGTTTGAATGTACCCGGTAGCGAGCGCAGACATGATTTTGGGGTCATTGGGTCTTAGCGCGTTTGCCATTTCAAGGAACATCATCGCGTCATTGGGCATTTTGCGGATATTGAGCAGGTATTCACCAACACGAAGAATCGGATCAGGGTTTCTTGACTCAATAGAGATGAACTTCTGAAACGCGTTCATCATCTCCTTGTCTTTTCTCTGCGAACCGTAAATCATACCCATCTCAAACCATGCGCGTGAAATCGTATCAACTATTGAAACGGTTCTCTCAAACATGGTTAAAGCTTTGGCAGGATTTTTACCCCTGCGGGCGTCGGCATAATAGGTACCTGCCTTAAGGAAGTTTCTGTGGTCACGCGGATAAGCGGCGGTGTTCGCCTCAAAAACCCTTACCGCGGCTTCCTGGTTACCGGTCGCTTCAATCAAAAGACCACGTTTGTAAGCAAGCTCCTGGTCTTTTACATTAGGAAGCTTCAAGTATTCATCAAGCACTTCCGCTGCTTTGGCGTTGTTGCCGTCAGCTTCATAAGCGACAGCAAGCCGTTTGAGCGCATCTTCCCGGTTAGGCACCGGTGTGCGGGGCGGAGCCGCCCTTGCGGCGGTTCTGAACTTCTCAAACGCGTCAATTGCGGCTTTGTTGTTTTTGACTTCTACGGCGCTCACACCAAGACGGTAAAAATATTCCGGCGCAGTGTTACCCTTAACCATAGACAAAAACCTGAACGCGTCAGGAAACTGGTTCCTGCCAAAAGCGTGGTCACCGACAATCTGAGCTATTCTTGAAGAGTCAGGCGACCTTTCAAGGAATCTGCGGTACATACCCATAGCCTGGTCGGGCTTTTTATCCTGCATATAAATATCGCCAAGCGCCTTCAATTCGTTGACCGCTCTTGGATTAAGAGCTATCGCCTGTTCATAAGTGATAGCCGCTTCCCTGAGCTTGCCTGTTCTCGCCTGACAATCCGCAAGTTCACCAAGGAATGTACCGTTGCGCGGGTCAAGCTTTGACGCCTGTTCAAACATCGGTACAGCTCTTGCGCAATCATTTCTGTTCTTGAATATTGTACCAAGCGCGGCGTACATGTTAACATCCGCCTCATTAGCCGCAATAGCTCCCTGAATAGCAGTCACCCTTTCCGCTTCCTGACCATGCCGCATAACAAGAGCGACATAGTTTTTATGAAACCCTTTTGCGGCAGGGTCAACCCTTAAAACAGCGCGGTAAGCGGCTAAAGCTCCCGTTGAATCGTTGCGCGCAAAAAGAGCGTCAGCAAGCCTGCGCTGGGCGGCGGCGTCATTAGGCTGCAGCGCAACATACTGGCGGAGAAATTCCGTAGCCATCTCTGCGCTGTTTGTGCGGCGGCAAACATCCTCAAGCATCTTAAATACTTCGGCGTCTCTTGGAGTCGCTGTCGACAGCTCTCTGAGAACCGTGAGCGCTCTTGGATTATCTTTGGCTTCATAAGCGGCTGTACCGTACATCTTCAAAAACTCAGGTTTTTTCGCCTCAGGCCCTGAAACCATTGCTAAAAACCTCACGGCGTCCGCCCACTGCTTTGCATTAAAAGCCTCTCGTCCTACCATAAGCGCAACTGCGTGGTCTGTAGGATTGCGCTCAAGATATCTTCTGTACATGCGCGTAGCCTGTTCGGGCTTTTTCTGCCTTGCGTAAAGGTCACCAAGCGTTTTGAGTTCCGCAATCGCCCGGTTATTCATGGCAACATACTGTTCATAAGTGATGATTGCCTGGTCAATCTGTCCGGCAGCTTCCTGGCTTCTCGCTAAAGCAAGCAGCAGTTCTACGTTTCTTGGGTCTGCTTTAACAGCGCGGTCAAAAAGCGGAACCGCCTTGGCAGGCTGATTCTGTTCCCTGTAAATATTGCCAAGCTGAATGAGCATCGGCGCGTCCGCTTCATTTGCCGCGACAGCTCCTTCAAGCGCCGCGATTCTCTCCTGCGGCGTGCCGCCCTGCATTACAAGCTCCACAAACTTTTTGTGAAAGCCCTTAGCCTTGGGGTCTGCGGCAAGAAGCGCCCGGTAAGCGGCTAAAGAGCCGTTTCTGTCTTTACGGTCGTAGAGAAGGTCGCCGAGAGCTCTCTGCATCTCCGCGTCCTGAGGGCGGAGCTGAGTGTATCTTCTCAAATGAGTAACGGCGTCTTCTCTTGCTCCGGTTCTGATCGCAAGCTCATAGAGCGTTTTTACGTGGTCTGCGTTCTGCGGAGCCGCCGCGCTAAGCTGTCTGTAAATCGTAATTGCGCGCTGATTGTCTTTAACTTCAAACGCCGCCTGACCAAACATCTGCAAAAACGCAGGGTTTCTGGCAGGTTCACCGTCAACCATAGCGAGATACTTGACAGCGTCAGCCCAGTTTTTCTTCTGGAAAGCGTCTTCTCCTACAAGTCTTGCGGCAGCGTTGTCCTTACCGCCCTTATCAAGAAATCTCTTGTAAGCGGCTACTGCCTGAGGCGTTCTCTTCTGCTGAACGTAAATATCACCTAATGTTTTAAACTCCACTACTGCCTGAGGATTTAAAACCGTAACCTGTTCGAGTATTATGGCAGCTTCCGAGTGGTTGCCGCTTTTTACATGACAGTCTGCAATAGACGAGAGCACCGCTGTGTTTCTGGGATCCATTTTAGAAGCTTCCTGAAGCACAGGCAGAGCGGCACGGCAGTTATTGGCAGCCCTGTGAAGGTCGCCAAGCCTTGCAAACATCGCGGCGTCAGCCTCTTTTGCCGCTATGGCGCCCGTAAGCGCGCTAATCTGCTCCTCAGGGGTACCGCTTCGCAGCACCAGTTCAACGAAATTTTTGTAGATACCCTTAATCTGTGGGTCTGCCCTCAGAGCGGCGCGGTAAGCAGTCAATGCGCCTGCGTTGTTTTTGGCGCTGAAGTGCAAATCTCCCAGAATTTTCTGCATCGGCGCGTCACCGGGAACCAAAACAACGTACCTGCCCAGAACCTGGGCTGCGCCCGCCTCGTTCTTATTAATCCGCTCTATCTCAAAGAGCTGTCTCAGAGGCAGAGGGTCTCTGGGAGACGCGGTTGCAAGCTGATTATAAAGCTGCGCCGCTCTCTGATAGTTCTTCGCCTCAAAGAGTGATGTGGCGTAGTTTCTCATAAAATCAGGATTCTGCGCCGCACTGCCTGTAACCAAAGCATAAAACTTGTTAGCTTCAGCCCAGTTCTTCTGCGCGAACTCATAATCTCCGACAAGTCTTGCAGTTGTTATATCCGTTGGAGTTTTTTCTAAATATTTTTTGTAAGCGGCAACTGCCTGCGGCATTTTTTTCTGCTGAGTGTAGAGGTCTCCAAGTGATTTAAACTCAGCCACGCTCGCAGGGTTCATCGCTGTTACCTGCTCGTATGAGAGAATAGCGTCGTCAACCCGGCCTGCCTTCTCCTGACAGAAAGCAAGAGCCGCAAGGCTTGCCATATTGCGCGCATTGAGTCTGAGCACAGCCTGATACGTCTCTATAGCCTTCGCCCAGTTCTGCTGCTTCTGATAAATATTGGCTGCTGCAACCAAAATCGCCTCATCAGACTCATTAGCTGCTATTGCTGCCACTAAAACCGGCATGAGTTCTGCATCAGCGGTTTTTTGTTTAATAAGAATAGACGCGTAGTTTTTATACATTCCCGTTATTTTCGCGTCTGCCCGAACAGCCGCGCGGTAAGAAGCGAGAGCTCCTCTTTCGTCCTTTGCTGCAAACTGAAGATTTCCAAGGTCACGATGACCCGCTGCGTCATCAGGCTGCAGAACAAGAAGCGCGCGCAAATGAGTCATAGCGGCGGCGTTGTCTTTCTGGCTCAGAGCTATTTCATATAAGCTCCTCTGAACCTCAACATTTCTGGGCTGCAGCACCGCAAGCTGTTTAAACAGATCGTAAGCTGTCTTAAGGTCGTTTGCAGCCTGCGCAGCTTTTGCAACGCGCGTTCTTGAAGGGATATCTTTTGAATCAAGAGCGATAATACGCTTGTCCGCATCCGCAAGACCCTGCACGTCATTAAGGTGCTGGCTGCACTCAGCCAAATCTTTCCAGAGCGCGAGATTGTTTTGGTCGCCTCTTATAAGCGTAAGCAGAACGCCTCTGGCTCCGCGGTAATTTTTCTCCATCATGTAAATTCGGGCAAGCATAACCTGCGGCTCTTTGAGTGCAGGGTCTCTGTGCATGGCAGACTCTGCCGCGTCGCGCGCCAAATCGTAACGCTTGAGGTGCCAGGCCGCGTTCATCATACCCAAAGCCGCCTGTATATTTCCCTCTAAAGTAAAGCTGCGCTGGTAGTTTCTAAGCGCGTCCGCATACTTTTGCGCCGCAAGATTATAGTCTCCGAGAGCAAGGTGAATTTTAGGGTTGTTCGGGTCGATGGCTATGAGTCTGTCATAAGTTTCCTTAGCCTTGTTCGGCTGATTCGCGCGGGTATAAATATCGGCAAGCTGCGCGTAAGCCGCTACATTTTCCTTATCTCTTGCGATAGCGCGCTCTAAAAGTTCAGCCGCGCGGGGAAGGTTATTCAAACCCTCATGCACCTGCGCCATAAGGAGAATAATATCCTTAACCACTTTTCCCTCAGGGTCGGCGGCAAGAAGAGGAGCAAGCGTTGTTTCGGCGGGACGCCACGCTTTTTTGGCTATATGGTCACGGCCAACCTTCTCTCTCGCTGTAAGAGCGTTAGCCGATGTAGAACTGCCGAATCTTGCAAGAGCCGCGGCGTAAGCGTCTATAACTCTCTTTTCGCCGGCTTTTATGTTTTCAAGGCTCACTGCCCACGCAAAGAGGTCATCTGCGTTAAGCGCGTTTCTGTTAGCTTTCTCAAAATTTTCAGCAGCCGTTTTAAAATCTCTTGCCCCATAAGAGAGCCGCGCAAGTTCTATAAGCGCCTCTGCCTTGGGCCTTGATTTATCGGTTGCGGCGCGGTTGAAATACACAATAGCGGAATCGTTCTGATTAAGCTCTTTGTGAGCTATAGCTATTTGTAAAGCGATATCGCTGTTGGCTTCACGCGCGATAGACCTCTTTAAGAGCGGAAGCGCCTTGGCGAAATCTTTTTCCCTGTAGTAAATTTGACCCAGTTCGCGGTTAGCGACTACATTATTCTGGTCGCCCTTCACAACCTCTTCAAGCGCCCGTTTAGCTTCGGCGCCCTTGCCCAGAGCGATTAACGCGCGTGCAAACTCCCAGCTCGCTTCGCCGGTCATCTTGAGCTCCATAGCTTTTTTAGCCATGCCCTCCGCGTTAGCCGGCTGGTTGAGCTTGTTATAAACACTCGCCGCGCCAAGATGCGCTTCGTAGCTGTTGGCGTCCATTCTCATGGCTACAAGATAACAGGCAAGCGCCTTTTCCGGCGCATTAGTCCTCTCGTGAGCCATACCGATGTGAGCCCACAGCCTTCCGTCCCTGTTAGTAGTAGGGATATTGTCATCCGCGTGCTTTACAGCGCCTGCAAAATTATTCGCCCCAAACAAACGGTAAAAAGTGTCGTCTGAAAATCCGTTCGTTACAAAAACTCCAATAACGAAAAGACAAACTAAATGCCGTGAAACCCGGTACTTCATTCTACGCCTCCAAAGCAATTTTGCCATTAGTGTTATATCCTTCAAATTTCAATTATCTCATACGGACAAACTTGTGTAAAGTCTGGCCTGAACATTTACTCACATAAATCCCAAAAACCCGAAGCTTCCCCTCGCAGCAAAAACAATTCCATCTTTGTGCAAATAGAAATTTTGCGGGAAATATCAAGAATTACAGACCTCAAATTCAGAAGGTCTTGGCAGTCCTCTAAATAAATATATATTACAGTGGTAATTCTTTAAAAGTTTTTTCGTGATTTTTCGCGAATTAAGAAATTTACGGATTATTTATAATAATCCCTGACAACGGCTTACACAACGTTCAGGTCATTATTATTGATTCTCAAAATGATATAATTTTCGTTCCACCCCCAAATTGAAACTGCGCAAACCGTCTCAAACCGTTGAACATGACTTCAACATTTATTTGCCGATATACGGATTTACCGCCATTTTTAATTGACAATTCCAAAAAGCAGGCTATACTTTATATTATAGTTATAAATAAAAATCTGTAGATGCAGTTTGTGATTTAACCGTAAAAGACGTAAATTCGGAGGTTGCCATGAAACACAAAAACCTGCTTTACACTATGTTAACTTACATAATGCTTGCGGCTTTCTTATCCGTAATCACAGCCGCGCCGCACAACGGCGAACTTATTATGCTGAGTCAGCCAGACGGGTCTGAAGTTCCTGTGCATATTTTCGGCGACGAGATGAGCGCAGCCGCAGAGTGTCCAAACGGATATACTCTTGTACGCGCCGCAGACGGATGGATTTATTATGCCGAACTTTCCGCAGACGGCTCTGAGCTTATATCTACCGGCATGCGCTATACAGGGTCTCAAGCCGCGCCGTCAAGCGTCCGCAAGGGTCTGCGCATAAATGAGCGGGCTAACCGGGAGAAGCGGGAGAGAAACAGGAGAAATCTCGGAGACGGCGAAGAGGAATCCATGCGCGGTTTCAGAGGTAAATTTGGAGCCAGAAGCAGAGGAAGAGCCAATCACTTTGAACAGCCTGTTTCGGTAGACGGTGAATTGGAGATAGAGGTAGAATTCCCGCAGCATGCTCCAAACGATGAACAGGGATACATGCCTGCTCCGGGTGATACAACGCGCATTGTGGGGATGGTACTGTTCATAGCGTTTCCCGATTATCCTGCGCCCACCGACGGCGCTTTTTTGAGACATGCCGACTCTGCTTACAACCGCCGTAATTTCAGAGGCAACGGTTCTGTTCTTGACTACTTTGACAGGGTTTCGGGCGGAAACGTACAGTATACAAACTATGTAACCGCATGGGTAACCGCTCCTAATAATTTTCAGTATTACGACGGGGTTGATAACTACGGGAGGGTTCAGGAACTTATTGAAGCTGCGCTCAGACAGCTTGCCAATAACACGGCGGTAGCAAATCAGATTGGTAGTCAGGTTACCACTTATAACCGTAACTGGGGCGGCTCGGTTGGTACACAGAGGACTGCCATGGCGCTCAACATCCATCCTATCCGTTCAGGGCAAAGATGGTCGCACGGCATCTGGTCGCACAGGGGATGGTTCAGAAACGGTAATCTTACGGTAGGCGGAATACGTTTCTACGATTATCAGTTTACCGGTCTGGGTGATGGTACACTTAGAGACAGCAGAGGACAAATGGTCTCAATATCTCTTGGAACCGTCGCGCACGAGAACGGCCACATGCTTTTTGACTGGCCTGATTTGTATCCTTATGTCAGCGGTCAGCGTAACTGGGTGAGCACTTATTGCATTATGAGCTCCTCAAGCTCACCTCCTCAGATGCCAAACCCCTATTTCAGAATGTGGGCGGCGTCATCGGCAAAAATACGATCAGACTGGGACATTGTGACCAATATAACCAATATGAACGCTGTACTCACGGCTAACGTAAATGCAAACGCCTCTTACAGGTACGTCCGCAACGCTCAGGAGAGCTACTTTATAGAAGCGCGCAACCAAAGTCTACCCAGCGGAAACATACCGGGCAGCGGGCTCATTATATGGCATGTTGACACCAGAGGCGACAACGCTAACTATTCAACCACCGAGACCAGAGCAGCCCGGCGGATTCCTATGGTAGCCGTTGTTCAGGCAAATAGCAGTACCCAAATCCCGACCCAAAACCCGACAGCCAACGCGCCTTTCCGCGCAGGCGACGGAAGCAACGCTACAGCGTTTCACAGCGGTACAACCCCAGCCGCCCGCTGGCACGCCTTTAACAGCAACAACGTAAACGCGACAAGCCCTTATGGCGGCGACCTTGCCGACATACGTATTACGGAAGTAAGTACGGTAAGCGCAGCAGCCAACAGCAGTATGACTTTCAGGATAGGAACCGGCAGCAATACACCTGCGCTTACAATTACTACGTCATCATTGCCTAACGCAACCGTCGGAACAGCGTACAGCCAAACACTGGCTGCTGCAGGCGGAAGCGGCGCTGTAACATGGGCGAGAACCGCAGGTAATTTGCCGACAGGATTGACACTTAACGCCGCAGGTACGATTTCAGGGACGCCAACGGCAACCGGTACATTCACTTTTACAGTTAGCGCAACTAACTCCGTAAGCGCCGCAAGAGAGTTAACGATTATAGTAGCAGCCGGTATACCTACAATTACTACAACTTCCACCCTGCCAGGTGCTACCGTCGGAGTCGCGTACAGCCAGACACTTGAGGCCAATACTCACGGAGGCGGAGCTATAACATGGGCAATAGCCACCGGTACTTTACCGGCGGGTTTGACACTTAGCAACGCCGGCGTGATTTCAGGAACGCCGACAACAGCGGGTCAATCCAATTTTACGGTCAGAGCAACTAACTCTGCAGGCAATGCTACAAGACAGCTGTCAATTACGGTAACTGCTCCTACACCTGTAACTTTCACCGTAACATTCAACGCAAATTATACAGGCGGTACAGTTACTCCGGCAACCGCACAGACAGGCACAGACGGCAAACTGACAAGTTTACCTGTTCCAACAAGAGCAAACTTTGCCTTTAACGGCTGGTTCACCGCAACAACCGGCAGCACTGAGATAACATTAGACAGAGTATACACCGTCAATACCACGATTTACGCACGGTGGTCGCAAATCCGCACTGTGACTTTCAATCCAAACGGCGGCACAGTTACTCCAACAACAGCGCAGACAGGCGTTAACGGCAGACTGACATTGGACGCACTGCCCGTTCCAACAAGAGACGGCTACACTTTTAACGGTTGGTTTACAACTGCAACAAGCAATGTGGCGGTAACATTAGACAGGTCATACAATGCAAACGCCACGGTTGTAGCGCAGTGGACGGCATTGCCGACTTATACGGTCATCTTTGACCCCAACGGCGGTACGGTCACTCCAACAAGCGGTACAACAGGAACGGACGGCAGACTGACAAGCTTGCCGGTACCTGAAAGAACCGGGTTTAATTTTGATGGCTGGTTTACAGACGCTACAGACGGCGCGGAAATAACCACAGACGTTGAGTTTACCGAAGACGCCGTCATATTTGCACAGTGGACAGTGATGCTGCCGACTTACACTATAACATTCAACGCAAACGGCGGCGCCGTTGAGCCGGAAACCGCAACAACCGAAACAAATGGCAGGTTGTCAACTCTGCCTGTACCTGAAAGAGACGGTTTTAGTTTTACCGGCTGGTTTGTAGACGTATCTGACGCAGCAGGAATAACCGCAAACTATGTATTTACCGCAGATATGACTGTCACCGCCAAATGGAGCAGTTCAACATCTGTTCTGTCGCCTGACCGGAATCCTGTTAACGTTAATCCTAAAGACGAAGTTGAGTTTTTCGCTCCGGCTACTGTATTTGCTGGAGAATTTACTGCTGGGCCTAATCCTGTTAATAAGCAATCGGGCGTTGTGAATTTCTTTTGGCAGGGTAGAAAAATAGAGAGCGCGGCGCTTACGGTTTTTGACGCTTCGGGTAATGTGGTTAATAGGGTAACAATAAAGGACAGTAAGGACGGCCGCCGCCGCGTTGTGGGGTCTTGGGATTTGACAGACCGCAAAGGACGCACCGTTGGCGCAGGGACGTATTTGGTTAATGGGGTGGTTACTGTTGATGGGAAGAAGGAGAAGGTGTCGGTGATTTTGGGCGTTAGGTAGCGTCCGAGGATTGAAAGCCCAGGGCGATGCCCTGGGTTAATGATTACGCCCCGTTGGGGCTGAGGAGATTGGAGAGAATATATGAAGAGGCTCTTGGGATTTTACATCTTTTTATCGGCTTTCATTTTTGCAGCCGTTGCCGCGCCGCATAATGGCGATGAATTCTCATTTCGCCAGCCCGACGGTTCGCTTGTTCCGGTTATTGTTTGGGGTGATGAGTTCTATCAGACCGTTGAGAGTCCCGACGGCTATACGCTTATCCGCGACGCGGATGGCTGGATTACTTACGCCAGGCTCTCCGCAGACGGCGATGAGTTCTTATCAACAGGCGTTCGCTATATGGGGCCGCAAAGCGCTGCGCCTGCAGTGCAGAGAAATCTTCGTATAAGCGGGGAATCTGCCGAGAGGAAAATCCGCAAAAATAAAGAGGCGCTGGGAATTCGTGACGAAGACCACATCCCAAGAGATAACCGCCGCAAAAGAAAAAATTTGGATGACGGCAGTTTCGCGCCCGCTTCGATAAATGAAGAGGAGCACTCCGCAGACGGCATATCACCCGCACCTGAAGATGAAGAGCTGCTGCAGAGCCGAAAAATCGGTGGTCTTGCGCTTCTTATAGACTTCCCCGACCAGACTTCAAATATCACTCACGCTGCAATGTCCGATTTCTTTAACAGGCATGGCGGCGTTAACGGCACTACGGCTTCCGGCTCTGTACGCGACTGGTTTTACGATGTTTCCAACGGGCTTTTGGATTATACTAATAAAGTAACCCGCTTTTTTAGAGCTGCCAATAATAAGAATACGTACGACACAGGGACAGATTATTCAAATGTCCGCGTACTTATGGGAGAGGTACTCGCACAGGTGAAAGCGGACGTTGAAACCGGCGGCAGCGATATCCTCTGCGATGTAACTACAGAGCTTAGCAATGGCAATAATCTCATACTGGCAACCAATGTGTATTACGCCGGTTCGCCTGCGGCGGGCTGGTCTAATGGTCTTTGGCCTCATTCGGGAACGTACGGCGGAAATAACAGAGATATTACCATACCCGCTAACAGGTGCGGCCCCAACACTCCCGCAATAACCGTAAGAATCAGCCGTTACCAGCTCACAAGCCTTGGAACCGGCAACAACCCGCCCTCTATCGGAACTACCATACATGAAAACGGCCACATGATAATGAGATGGCCTGACCTGTACAGTTACAGCGATGCTAACCCCCGCCCCGCGGAAGTTGTGTCAAGCTACTGCGTAATGAGCGGGTCAAACGGCGGCAACCCACAGCAGCCCAATCCCTACTTTAGAGATTTGGCCGGATGGATAGAGGCGTACAATATCACCAACGCAAACGGAGTTATGACGCACTCCACCAATATCGCGCAAACCGCCGGTAATCCGCGGTTATCCACAAATACCGACGCTTATCAGTTCATAAGAAACGACCAGGAGAGCTATTACATCGAAGCGCGCAGACGTGTAGGCCGAAGTTCGAATATACCGGGTGAAGGACTTATTATATGGCACGTACATACTTCTGGGCGCAATACCAATATCAATACTGCCGCCAGACACCCTTTGGTAAAGGTTATTCAGTCAAACAACGCAGCCAGCACAGCTGAGCCTTTTGTATCTATAATGATTCCAAGGCAAAGCGGAAGTGGAAGTGATCCAAATCCAAACGCTCCCTTCAACGCTACAAGAAACCAGTTTCACGGAACCAGCTCTCCGCCCGCCCTGTACTATGAGGGAGCGGCTTCCACCATAAGAATTACTGAAATAAGCAACATCAACACTTCAACAAACACTATGACTTTCAGGATAGGAACCGGCGGCGATGGTGCGAAGCTTATCACCAGGTCTATGATATCACCTATACCTGAGGTCGTCTTCACCGGCACAGCGCATACGCCTGTACTGACCGTAAGAGACGGAGCGGCAACACTTGTGAGCGGCACCCACTATAACGCTACTCTTACACCGCGAACCGATGCGGGAACTTATACAGTAACAGTCACGGGTATCGGCAGTTACACAGGTTCAACAACCGTAAATTTCGTAATCAACCCAAGACCGCTTACCGGTGCAACAGTAACGGTTGGCGGTACATATACTTACACTGGCTTAGCGCTAACGCCGACAGCGGCAAACATAACTATCACGCTGCCCGGCTACACTCCAACATTCAACAGCAACAGCAGAACCGCAAGCAACAACATAAACGCCGGAACCGCAACGGTAACAGTAACCGGTAATGGCAATTTCATCGGAACCGCAACAGGAACGTTCACGATTCAACCACGAGCATTAGCAGCAAATATGGTGCAGGCAATCCCGGCAGCCACCTTTAACGGCGAAGCGCAAACGCCCGGACTAACCCTAACATACAATCAGAGAACTCTCGCAAAAGATACCGACTATACCGTTACCCCTGAACAGCAAATAAACGCGGGAACCCATGCTCTAACGGTTACAGGCACAGGCAACTACACCGGTACGCGCAATGTAAATTTCGTAATTAACCGCAAACCGTTAACCGCGGAAATATTAGACGCGTCGGCTGTCTTCAACGGCGAAGCGCAGACACCTGTAATAACCGTAACCGACATTATGAAAACACTTGAAATTGACGCCGATTTTACAACCACCATTACACCGCAAACCAACGTAGGAACTTATACCGGAACGATTACGGGAAGAGGAAACTACAGCGGTACAGTATCTGTTGATTTCGTAATTGATCCGAAACCGTTGACAGAAGATATGCTAAATATACCGCCGGTTATGTTCAGCGGTGCTGCGCAGACTCCAGTCTTAACAGTAACAGACGGTGCAAAAACATTAGTGATGGATGTTGATTATGCCGTTGACGGTTTAACGCCGCAAACCGATATCGGAACATATCTTGTAGCGGTTGAAGGCAAAGGTAATTATTCAGGGTCGCTGTCTGTAGATTTTGTAATTAATGTTAATACTGCGGTGTTGACACTGGAGAGGAAAATTCCCGGTAATTATGATGATGGCGCGGGGGCGTTGCACGCAACGCCCGTACTGGCGCAGTTTACTGCGGGGCCTAATCCGGTGGTGAAGTCTGTGGAATCTGTCAATTTTTTCCGGCAGGGTAAGAGAGTGTTGGATGCAACGCTTACTGTTTATGACGCTTCGGGTAATGTGGTTAATAGGGTAAAAATTAAGGACAAAAAGGACGGCAATAGCCGACGGATTGTCGGGTCTTGGGATTTGACAGACCGTAGAGGACGCAAGGTGTCTGAGGGGACGTATCTTGTTAAGGGTGTGATTAGAGATGTTGACGGCAAAAAGGAGAAGGTGTCGTTGATACTGGGTGTGCGGTAGTAAGGGCGGGGCTCGCCCCCGCCAGTTTTTGAGACAGCGCCTCTTACAAACTACACCCTAAACTTACTGACCGTCTCCTTAAGCCCTTCTGCAATCTTCTCTAAATCATCCGCCTTCTGATTAACCTTTTCCGCTCCGGCTGCGCCGTCGCGGGCGGCTTTGTGCATGTCTGCGAGGCTGTTGCTTACGCTGTTAATTCCGTCTGCTGCTTCGCTTGCGTTTCTGCTTACGTCTACCGCACTGCGGGATACATCACCAATTGCGTCTGCTACGCACTTGGCGTTTGTGTTCGCGTTTGCTATGCTTACTGTAATCTCGCTTGACGCTTTGGCCTGCCGGTCTATGTTTTCAGAGATATCTTCAACAGATTTATTTATCTTAATGATTATGCCCGACACATCGCCTATCACGCTTGCCGCGTTTTTGGTATCTGCCTGTATGCGCTCTATGCGCGCAGTAATCTCTTTGGCGTTTTGGGCGCTCTGATTCGCCAGCTGCTTCACCTCACCCGCAACCACTGCAAAACCCTTACCTGCCTCACCCGCCCGCGCAGCCTCAACCGTAGCGTTAAGAGCCAAAAGATTCGTCTTTTGAGCTATACTCATAATAACATCTGTAGACCGTCCAATCTCCTTAGCCGCGGCGCTTAACTTCTCCATAACCTCTGTCGCACCCGCAGCCTTTCCGGTCGCTTCCGTAGCAATACTGCGGACATTCTGAGTATTCTTCGCTATTTCGGAAATACGCGTATCCATCTCTCTTATAGTACCATCAACTTTGCTCATATTCTCACGCATATCCTCAGCCGCGCCCGCAACAGAATCAACCCCCGCGCTCGCCTTGGACGCGCCGTCTGCCATTGCGTTGATGCTTGACGACATCTCATCCATTGTGCTTATAACCGAATCGCTCCTGTCAACCGTCTTTTCCGAACCGTCCGCAAGCTGGCGGCTGACGCGCGAAAGTTCTTCGCTCGCCCCTGCGATTGTCCCCGAGTTAACGCTTAGCTTACCTATTATAACGCGCATAGTATCAATAAACTCATTGACCGACGCTGCAACAGTTCCAATTTCATCTCTCCTGCTCACATTAAGCCTGCGGGTTAAATCGTGGTCTGTGGATGTTTGATGCAGCGCTTTCGCCATTTTTTTAAGCGGGTCAACCATGCCAAAAACAAATATGTTAAACACGATAAATATCAAAGCGATAAGAATCAAAACCATTATGAAAAACGTAGTCATTGACGTCTTGTAATCATCTGCGGTAATAGGCTGTACGGCTACAGCGTACCAGTTGAGCGTTGGAACGGAAACAAGGGCGATTTCACCTGCGTCGGAACTGAAAATTTTAGTTTCCCCGGCCTTGAGCCCCTTAGCGGTCTTTATAACCTCTTTGCAAATGCCGTCGGAAAATACTGCGTCAAGCTTTCTCTTGTCTGTAATAAGCCGGGCGTCTCTGGCGCCTGTAATCTCATCAAGCTCATTAAAAAGGTAAAGTTCAGCCTTGCCTTTATAATCCCTATATATCGCATCTGTAAATCCTGACAGGTCAATGCCTGTTCCAACTATGCCGACAGATTTCCGGGCGCCGTCTTTAACCACCGCGTTGATCCAAAGCATTATCTTATTTAACTGGTCGTTATAGTTTATGTTAAAGTTATAGCTGTCGGTTTCAACCATCGTCATCTTGTACCAGTAGTTTGAAGGGTCGTTAGGATCTACAGTGTAAACAAACGCGTCATCTGAATAAAACCGTTTGTCTTTATCACTAATCCAAAAAGCTGTCTTGCTGCCAAAAGCCTGCCTGTAGCTTGCAATCTCCTCAAACGCGCCCCTTGTGAGCGCCTGATCGGCAGGATTCAGAAAGTGGCGGACAATCAGCGGGGAAGACGCCATTTTAAGCGCGATTGAGATTTCACCCTTCACAGAACTCTCAAGCTTGATACGCTCAATTTCAAGCATCTGTGTCATTTCGCTATGCGTATTGTCACGAATAATCTCCCGCATAGACATAAAAAATGCCGCACTGCCAACTGTCAATATCAACGAAAATAATGCCGTTGAAAAAATAAGAAGCTTAAATCTGATTGAAGTCCCATTTTTTGCGCCCATATCCGCCCGGTCTCCCATGAATTTGTTGTGGAGATATAATATAATTTATTACTTGCTGCGCGAATGAGAATTTGGAGTTGTTACTTGGTTCTTCTCATTTGCTATTAGCATAATTTATCTTTAACCGTGGATTTTTTTGAATCGAGAGATGGCATAATGAAAGAAAAATCATCGGCAATTGAAAATACACGCGCTTTGGGAGCGCGGCTTGCGCGGGTTGCAGCTTGCGGTGATGTGTATGTTCTTGATGGTGATCTTGGAACCGGAAAAACAGAGTTTGTACGGGGATTTGTAGAAGCCCTTTCACAAGGCGCGGCGGTGCGCAGTCCTACATTTTCTATTGTAAATACTTACAATACGCCTGTTTTTCCTGTTTATCATTTCGATTTTTACCGTATAGAAGAACAGCGGGAACTTGTTTCGATAGGTATTGATGAATACATAAACGGCGACGGCGTTTGTCTTGTAGAGTGGGGAACAATGTTCCCCCAAGCTCTTCCGTCAATTGCAAAGGTTATTCGATTCAGTGATGCCGGAGATGGCTCCCGCATCATCGAAGCTGATTTTTTATTTTAACCTAAATTCCACAAGTTGCTTTAACCACCCCCAAAACATTAACTGTGGAATTTAAGTTTAAAATTTTTTAATACGTCAAGTCAATATGATGTATATGCCCGCTGTTTCCATTCTCATATAGAAAAAAACCGCTTTTACGAATGATACCCTGCGTTTCGTGCTGATTACTGTTGATTTCATAGTGTGTATCAACATGGCCAAGGTATATCGCGCCTATTCCAGCTTCTTTGAGAGTCAGAAGCATAAACTCTCCGGTGTCCTTATCTACAAACATTATTCTTAAATGCTCAAATACAGCATCACTTTCATCAATCCATCCGTTTCCATCGCAGTCATAAGCAGCAAGCTCCGTAAACCCGCAGCCTGTCATAGCGCCGAAAAGTTCAGACCCGTCGTCAATCACGCCATTGCCGTTTTTGTCAAGCGCCAAAAATCCGGCTCCGTTTGCAGGCATGAATATTTTTTCAAGTTCACCGCCTATGATAAGGTCAAACTCATATCTATCCTGTGTAAACGATGGAAGGAGTCCGTCAAAAGAGACGACAAGCGGATCGGCAAGTCTTCCTGTTTGAAGCGCGATGTCAATAGAGGTTGAGTTTGACGTATAAAACTCATGACTCATAAATACGTTCATGTCAATATTTATTTGACGGCCGTCGGC
>Ga0123356_10001025_pt1 | contig 31099 bp, 28 predicted proteins | sample TergutEmb28metaG_2_FD_92546 | JGI IMG/M metagenome (GOLD analysis project Ga0123356, IMG submission 92546) | Embiratermes neotenicus P3 segment gut microbial communities from Petit-Saut dam, French Guiana - Emb289 P3 | ecosystem: Host-associated > Arthropoda: Insects > Digestive system > Gut ...
TAAACTGATCTTTTGATATTCCAATAATCTTATGTGGACAAACGCCAATGCATAGATTACAGCTCTTGCAAAGTTCGAAATCAATGGTAATTTTGCCTTTTGCAGCCATGTGAACTCCTCCTATGTATGAAAACAACGTATTGATAGTGGCTTTTTCGCTATTAGTACTCTAAACGTACCTTTTTCGCCAAGGAATGTCAAGAATGAGGCGTACTCCGAAGGGTTGGGTGACGGCACTTTTTCCTTGATAAAAGCGCCAATATGGCATATTATCTACAATATGGTTGTAAATATTTCGGCAAAAGATGGGTTTATTTGGGACGACAGCTATTTACTGGGAAATGAGCCTGTGGATACCCAGCACCACCAGTTATTCGACCTTATAAACTCCCTTGTCAATTTCTGCGATAACGGGTTCGAAAAAGAAAAAATCAAAACAACGCTGGATTTTCTGGTTAACTATACGATAGATCATTTTAATGACGAAGAAGCGCTTCAAATTAAATGCAAATATCCAGAATACGAAGCGCATAAAAAAATACACGAGGACTTTAAAGTCACAGTAGGAGACCTTGTAGACCGGTTTAATAAGAACGGCTCATCTTCTGCATTAAGCTCCGATATTAAATCGGTTGTTATAAAGTGGCTGGTTAATCACATTCTATACGAAGATAAAAAAATAGGCGTACATTTGCAAAACTGCGTGGACAATTAACCATTGATCCATTACAATGATGATTCGGAGGGTATATGAGGACTGTTTGCGGAATTGATCTGGGAACCCAGAGCTGTAAAATTGTTGTTTATGATTATGAAAAAAAGAAAATCATAGCTGAATCATCGGCGCCGGTAGATATAATTGCCCAAAATGACGGCACAAGAGAACAAAAAACCGAATGGTATGACGCTGTCGTTAAGACGTGTTTCGATAAAATCGATAAAAAAACAAAGCAGACTATTGCCGCTATAGGCGTTTCCGGCCAACAGCACGGATTTGTGCCACTCGACGAAAAGGGAAAGGCTGTTTATAACGTAAAACTTTGGTGCGATACTTCGACTGCTCCTGAATGCGAAGAGCTTACAAAAGCGGCGGGCGGCGAAAAGAAACTTATCGAAAAAGCAGGGCTTCCTATGCGCCCGGGCTACACTGCCCCAAAAGTTCTTTGGCTTAAAAAACATAAACCGCAGGCTTTTGCAAAACTGCGCCATATCTTGCTTCCCCACAATTACATCAACTTTTTATTAACAGGCGAATACTGGGCAGAATACGGCGATGCTTCGGGTACTGCGCTTTTTGATGTACGCAAACGCAAATGGTCATCAGAAATCTGCAAATTAATTTCTCCTGATATCGAAAGTTATCTTCCGCATCTTACAACTGCAGAAAAAACCGCAGGAAAAGTAAACAAAGCTGCCGCAGATCTCTACGGATTAAACGAAGGCGTTATCGTATCTTCGGGCGGCGGAGACAACATGATGGGAGCTATCGGCACAGGCGCTGTCCGTGACGGATTTTTAACAATGAGCCTTGGAACATCAGGCACTCTTTTTGGTTTTTCCAACAAGCCCGTAATCGATCCTACAGGGAACCTCGCGGCATTCTGTTCTTCATCTAACGGCTGGATGCCTTTGCTTTGCACAATGAATTGTACTGTAGCAAGCGAAGAGTTCCGCAGGCTTTTAGAGTTTGAAGTAAAAGACTTTGATAATATTGCAAGCAAAGCGCCTATCGGAGCAGAAGGTATTGTTGTTCTTCCGTTCTTTAATGGAGAGCGCACTCCTAACCTGCCAAACGGAAGAGCGAGCGTCAACGGAATTATGATGGGTAACCTAAAAATGGAAAACCTTACCCGCGCCACGCTGGAATCTGCAATTTTTGGAATGAGAATCGGGCTTGACGGATTTGTTTCGCTCGGCTTTAAACCAAAAGAAATCCGTCTTACAGGCGGCGGTTCTAAAAGCAAAATCTGGCAGAGCATTGCAGCTAACGCATTAAACGTACCTATCCGTATTTTAGAAGGCTCCGAAGCCGCCGCAATGGGCGGAGCGATTCAGGCGCTATGGTGCCTAGAAACAAGCGAAGGCAAAAAGAGCTCGATAGAGGATCTAGCTGATAAACATGTAGCGTTAGGCGCAACAATAAAACCGGACAGCAAAAGCACAGCGGCATACAACGCAGCTTACGCTGTTTATTCCAAGTATCTAGGGGCTTTGAGCCCTCTGTATAAGTAAAAACCTTGGTTAGGTTTTTACTTATACTAGAAGAAAATTGCTAAAGCAATTTTCTTCATGAACTGTATGTAAACTTTTAAAAACTGAAGTTTTTAAAAGTTATATAAAATTTATGGAGGCTAATTATGGCAGAATATTTCGTGGGGGCAAAAGAATATTTCCCCGGAATCCAAAAAATCAAATACGAAGGACCAAAGAGCAAAAATCCTTTGGCGTTCAAGTATTACGATGCTGATAAAGTTATCGGCGGCAAGAAGATGAAAGATCATCTTCGATTTGCAATTGCATACTGGCACAGTTTCTGCGGCGACGGCGGCGACCCGTTTGGTCCCGGCACTCATACTTTTCCATGGAACACAGATGCAAAAGATCCAATGGATGCAGCTGATAAAAAAATGGATGCAGCTTTTGAATTCTTTACAAAGATTGGCGCAGACTTTTACGCATTCCACGACAGAGACGTAGCTCCAGAAGGCGCAAACCCCGCAGAAAGCGAAAAAAACCTGATGACGTTAGTTGCAAAAGCAAAAAAACTTCAGGGCGAAACAGGCGTTAAACTTTTATGGGGAACTGCAAACGTATTTAGTAATCCGCGCTTTATGAACGGCGCCGCGACTAACCCGGAATTCGGCGTTATCGCTCTTGCGGCAACTCAGGTAAAAGCTGCTATCGATGCAACTATCGAACTCGGCGGCGAAGGTTATACTTTCTGGGGCGGACGCGAAGGTTACATGAGCTTACTTAACACAGACCTTAAGAGAGAAAAAGATAACCTCGGCAGATTCTTAACAATGGCAAGAGACTATGCGCGCAAACAGGGATTTAAAGGCGTATTCTATATCGAACCAAAACCAATGGAACCGACAAAACACCAGTACGACTTTGACACAGAAACAGTTATCGGCTTTTTACGCCAGCATGGTCTAGAAAAAGATTTCCGCATGAATATCGAAGCTAACCACGCAGAACTTGCAGGCCACGAATTTGCGCACGAACTTGAAACAGCGGCTGTCTCCGGTTTCTTTGGTTCTGTCGACGCTAACCGCGGCGATAACATGAACGGCTGGGATACAGACCAGTTCCCGATGAGCTACTACGAAACATCGATGGCTATGTTTACTATTCTTAAAATCGGCGGCTTTAAAGAAGGCGGCTTAAACTTTGACTCAAAGATTCGCAGAAACTCTGTAGATCCTGCTGACCTTTTCCTTGCGCACATCGGCGGCATGGACGCATTCGCGGTCGGCTTACAGGTTGCACAGCGCATTATCGATGACGGCGTAATTCCTAACTTTGTAAAAGATCGTTATGCGTCATTTACAAGCGGCGACGGCGCCAAGTTTGCAAGCGGCGGACTCACTCTCGACCAGCTCGCAAAGATCGGCACAGACGCAGGTTACGGCAAAACAGGTCTTACAAGCGGCAAGCAGGAATACCTAGAAAGCGTACTTAACGGCTACTTGCTGGGATTATAGTCCAGAAAGAGTCTCACACAGAGGACACAGAGGCACAAAGACCACAGAGTTTAGTTTAAGATTAAGAGAGCCCTTGGGAAACCGAGGGCTTTTTTTTATTCAATGCTGTAATATATTATACTGTGGTTAATTCCTTGTGAAACTAACAAAAAAGAAAAATCGCTGTAATTTTTTAAACTATATATTCTATAATAGCGAACCGTATTAGAAGGACCTCCAAAACTATCTTTAAATACAACATTAAAAAGAGAACCAAGAAAATTATTTTTAATCTGGATTTCATCTATAATTAACGCTACTGTTCTTTCAGTTCCTTTATCAGGAACAAGGACATCCAATTTCATGGAATCTGACTCGGCATATTTATAATATTTTTTATTTTCATAAACAAAATATTTAATTATTTCTCCATCTAATAACACCTCATTCTCCCAAAAAAGAATGGTATCAACATCTGTTCGTGTTTTTAAACGGTCAATATCTATTCTGCCTTCCATGTTTTTTACCTGATCATCTTTAACTGCGGTGTATAAATTAAAAAATGGCATAAACAAAAAAATGCTTGCAATAAGACCAACGGCAGGCAAAACGATGAATATTTTTCTTTTTAATTTACCTTTAATTAAATTGACAGTATTAATTATTAAAAAACCAGAACTTAAAATGAACATTACAGCAACTATTAAAAATAAAACAAACAATACTATAAAAACAATCAAAATTAAAAGAAATATTATTCCAAGCATTTCTTTGCCCCTCTATTCTGCGTTTCGCACTACGCGAAAACCAATATGATTATGTGGACTTGGATTATAACGATTTGTTGAATCTGATCTAATATCTTCTCTTGAGCTGCCCCAATAACCTCCCTTTACAACACGTTGACTTCCTGTTTCCGGTCCAAAAGGAGTAAGAGATTTATTTCTTGCTCCCGAATCATACCAGTCCCAGCACCATTCAAAAACATTGCCGTGCATATCATATAAACCCCAGCGATTGGGTGGATATTTTGATACAGGTGTTGCATAACCCCAAAACCGGTATAACCGGGTATAATTACCAAAATTTGCCTGTCTTCTTGAAATCATCCATCCTGTATTAAATGGAGTAACTGTTCCTGCACGGCAGGCGTATTCCCATTCTGCTTCTGTCGGCAGACGGTAGCCGTTTGCACTGCGATCCCAATCTTGTCCGTTATATACGGGAGTCAGCCCTTCTAATAAACTCAGCCTGTTGCAAAATTCCAGCGCATCATACCAGCTTACATATACCATAGGTACATTTTCGCCGTTAAAATGTTTATAAATAGCTGGATTCATTCTCATTACATCATGGTATTCTTTTTGCGTTACAGGATATTTGCTCATATAAAACGGACTTAATGTAATATTTTGCGTATAACCCATATAACTCCATTCAGGATCTCCAAAAGAAAATGTTCCGCCTTTTATAAGTATTAAATCTGCGCTGTATCTTTCTATATCAAAAACCGGGTTTCCGGAATAACTGTCAACAGTATTGTTTTCTCTGCTTAAACCATCGTAATATATAATGCCTTTATTATAGAAAAATATATTTCTTACTTCTTCTTTTGTTTTAAGATTAAAAAATATTTGCATATTATTGCGACCGATAACTTCTTCTGAATATACTATCCATTCATCAAAATCAGTTACGTAAAACTCTCCTAGGTTAAATCTCCGTACTTCCTGCACTAGAGGTATTTCCCATTCATTTTTAACAGAATTATATAAACCGGCATATCTTATTCCTTCATTTGATATCATGTTGACTTGATAAAGCCATTCTTTTGAACTTAACGGAAAAATTTCATTCCTGTTTATCGGACGTTTTGGATAAGTGTTTATGAATCGTCCTTGCCAATTATTATTTTCCCAAACTCCGCTCCCTTGCTCATAATGATAAGGCCGTAAGTTATCCGGAATCAGTTTTAGCAGTTTATCCATATCAAATGTTTCCAAACTCCAATGAAAAGTGCCCGAATGACGATCTATCTTTGTAATATGAAAAAGATCTTCCAGATCTCTTTCTCTTGCGTTTTGCGCCGCCAGCTCGTCTGCATCTATATTGTTTCTTTTTATAAAAGCGCCGTCATTGCTGATTTCGTAAACATCTCTATTAAAAGCAAAATAATTACCAAAAAATATTAAAGTTGGCGTAACATCAAAACTGCTTATAGTTCTTTCGAATACAACCTGACCTGTATGCAGGTTTGTTATTACATAACTTTCAGAAGAAGATGTAGTACTAACAAAAGAAGAACCGGAGGGGCGAAACCTGTGAATGCCTCCGGAATTAATTGCCAGTAAATAAACAGTTTGCCGGTCTACGGATTCAATCAATACTGCTTTATCCATATTATTAGCGATTATTCTGTTATTTTTATTAATAACAGAATATTTCTCACTGCCTCTTCTTCTTTGGACAACAGCAAAATCACCTATAAAATTACCGGTATAAAAATAATCCGGCGGGATAACAATTTCTAAAGTATTAAAATCTATATATCCGAAACCGGCGCCCACCATGCTAAACGGAATCAGTACTGCGTCATTACCTGTAGCGCCGTATTTGCTCCCCGCTTGCAGGCTGGAACAGGAATAAATGCAAAAAATACTTGTAAAAAAAATAATTAATATAATTATAACAACCGGTTTTTTCATTTTCTTATCCTTTAGGCGCTGCGTCGGCGGGAGCGTTGGCAAGCGCGCCTATCAGCACATCGCAAACAATATCAACTTCTTCTATCGTCATTTGCGGATATAATGGCAAAGTAAGCTGGTGAGCGCAGACGTATTCGGCTCTTGGAGTAGAGTTCACTTTATTTTTGTATGCGCTAAAGTTCTGAATTGCAGGATAATGAATACTTGTTTGTACGCCTGCATTTTTCATCGATTCCATAAGCGCGGCTCTGTCGATTTTTTCCGAAAGCAAAATTGGCATAATATGGTAATTGGATTTTCCGCGGGTAAAATTTTTATACGGAATCAAAACATCTTTAACGCCGTCAAGCCGCTTGCAGTAATACTCGACAAGCTTTTTTCGTTTTTCGTTTGCTTCATCAAGCTTTGACAGCTGAACAAGTCCAAGGGCAGAACTTATCTCGTTAATGCGGTAATTTAACCCCGGCTGTGCTACATCATATGACGATGCTCTGCCCTTGTAACGGTCAAATGAAGCGGCAGACATCCCGTGAGAACGCAAGAGCCGCAATTTCTCAAATAATTGCGTATTGCGAGTAACGACCATACCGCCTTCGCCCACTGCGATATTTTTATTCGCAAAAAAACTAAAAGCTGCGATGTCGCCAAAAGTGCCGAGGGGTTGCCGTGTACCGTCCGCCAAACAATAATCCGCTCCCGGAGTATGGGCACAGTCTTCTATTAAAAATAAATTATGTTTTTTGCAGATTGCGCTAATTCTTTCTATATCGCAGGCATAACCTGCATAATGAACAATCATCACAGCTTTTGTGTTGGGAGTAATTTTTGCTTCGATGTCATCCGGATCTATCGACCAGTCATCATTTATAGAAGTAATATCCGCTAGCACATTTTTTGCGCCGGCAAACTCAACTGTATTCTGATCAGCAATAAATGTAAGCGCAGGTGTGATGACTTCGTCGGTTTGAGAGCTTTTGCCGCCAATGCCGAGCGCTAAAAGCGCCATATGAAGCGCGGCTGTCCCGTTAGAAACAGCGAGACATTTTGAATCATTGCCCAAAAACTGCGAAAAAGAAGATTCGAAAGCTTGGGTTTTTTCGCTTATCGCAAGCCAGCCGGAATCGAGCACTTCTTTTACAGCATTGTACTCTCTTTCGTCATAATTAATTTTATGAAGTTGTACGCGCCACATAGATAAAAATATAATATCATATATAATAGTATTTGTACCATTAATTAAGGAGACAATATGAAATTGACTATGCCGAATGAAATACAGGAAAAAATCGCAGCCGAAGGAATTATCGCTGTTTTAGAGATCGAATCCGAACAAAACGCTGTCCCTTTGGCACACTCCTTGCTGGAAGGCGGTATTACAGTAATAGAACTTGCTCTGCGAACACCGGCGGCGTTTCCGTCAATTTCGCTGATTGCCAAAGCCGTTCCGCAAATGTACATTGGTATCGGCACAATTATCGAACCGGGTCAGGCGGCAATGGTCAAAAAAGAAAACGGCGTGCGTTTCGGCGTCTCCCCAGGCATTAATCCCGAAATCGTAAAAGAAGCAATCGCGGCGGAACTTCCTTTTGCTCCGGGAATCGCAACTCCATCAGAAATAGAACAAGCAATCTCTCTTGGCTGCCGAGTAGTAAAATTTTTCCCGGCAGAAGGAATGGGCGGTTTGAGTTATTTAAAAAGCATTAACGCGCCCTACAATCATTTGGGCGTTAAATACATTCCGCTTGGCGGCGTTACCATAGATAATCTTGCGAGTTATGCGCAATTTGATAGAATACTTGCAATCGGCGGAAGCTGGATAGCTCCCAAGGATTTAATTAAAACGCAAAACTGGAGCAAGATTACAAAGAGGGCAAAAGAAGCAAAAGATATTTGGCAGAGTAACAGGAAATAAATTGAAGAAACCCAAAAAACTCACACAGGTCTTGCAGCGAAGCTTCCTAGAAACTTCGCTCTTGCGAGCTCGTTGGAAGTCCTAGCAGGCACAAAGGCACAGAGAATACAAGAAGGTTAAAGAAAGAAATCTCGTCTTAACCTTTCTTTTTCTCTGTGAACTCTTTTGTTTATACCGTTAAAAGCCGACTATGTAGGCTTCGATTGATTCGTCGTAGCCTTTTACTGTGACATCTTTTCTTTGCGGAAAATCAAACTTATCGCTTACTCTGTCTTTGACTTCTTTGGTTACAAGTATACCGCCGATTGGAGCATTGCTTTCCATGCGCTGGGCAAGATTTACAGCGGCTCCTATTACTGTGTATTCTATGCGTGTTTTACTGCCAAGATTACCTACGATTACTTTTCCTGTGTTTAGCCCTACACGAACATTTAAATCGATGTCAACGATAGGTTTCCATTTTACAGCCAGCTCTTTTGCTTTTTTCTGCATTGCAATTGCAGCTTTTATACACTGTTCTGTGTGATTGGGCATATCAAAGGGGTCGCCGAAAAACGCGAGGATTCCGTCTCCCATAAATTTATCAACAGTGCCGCCATTTGCAAATAAAATTTCTGCCATACTCTCAAGGTATTCGTTTAAAAAATTATGTACGTCTTCCGGGGATTTATCAGAACTCCATTTTGTAAAACCTGCAATATCAGAGAAAAGAACAGTTAGCTCCTTATATGCAGGTTTTAAATCTGTTTTGCCTTCATGCATTATACGCTGAGAAAGCGCGCGCGGAAAATAGCGGGACAGAGCGTTTTGCATAAGAAGCTGATCCCTGTAGCGGATAAATAGGCGGTTTAAAAACTCGCCGATCCATAAAAGGAATAACAATACAGCAGGGAACGAAAACCATGGCGCAATCGCAAAGCATTCCCATCGTAATGCGGTAACAAATGAAAAACCAATAAACACAAACAAAAAACCCAGATGAAAAATAACATCTTTTTTAAAATGAATAAATAAAAATACCAATCCTGCCAGTAACAGCAATACAATAATTTTGTATCTTAACGAACTACTTCCAACAAAGGCTTTTTCTATAGAAAAATCAAGAATACCGCCAAGTATTTCTGCGTGAAGCCCGGATAAAGGATAGAGTTTTTCAAAAGCAGTCGGACCAAAATCTTTTTGGCTTGTGCTGATTTCTGCAAGCAGCGCTATTTTCCCGTTTAGAGATGAAAAAACTTCATCAAATAAATCATAATCGTACTTTGCGTTTACAGCTTTATAAAAAGGAATTCTTGCCTGCTGGTCTGCCCAGTTTTCTGTAAAGGGAACTAGCGTGTTTCCGTATTCGTCGATAGGGATTCGTATTACTTCTGTTTCGGATAACGGAAGCGCAAGATATTCTCCGGCTTTTAACTCGATAGTTTCTATAGGAATACCCCAGTACAACACACCTGCCGCCAGTGATAATGTTGGCAGAAAACCGTCATCCCATTTGTACAAAAGCGGAACTCTTCTATAAATACCGTCATTGTCGGGTTCTACATTGATTAACGCAATTTGCGCCGCAGCTTCTACTATGTACGGCAATGGAAGCAAAAACGATTTTGCCTGCGGTATTTTACCGCCGTTTATTACGTTTATATTCCAAACATGTCTTTTAAGGCTCAAGGATTCTTCGTTGGTTAATTCATTATACGGCATATTGGGCTGATTAAATAATTCTTCGCTTACTGCCAAAGCTGCAACAACCGTATTGCCCGCCGATTCAATTGCATTTACAAAAGCGCCGTCTTCTGTTTTTTCGAACCAGAACAAAAAATCATAAACGGCCGAAGCGTTGGATTCGTTTAAAACTTCCATGATGTCCGCAAAAGCTCTGCGGGTATCAAGCTGTCCGCCAAGTATTTCGATACTTGCATCATTCAAGTCGATAGTTGCAATGAAAGGACTTTTACTAATTAAAGGAGACGACACCCGCGTTCTAATACATGCATCGTAGATATTTTTATCCCAGCTGCCCGTTAAACCGGCTATATTAAAAAAAACCGTAAGCAAAATACAGACAGAGAAAATAATTATAAAATAAAAAGGTTTAATGACGAATCGAAATCGCTCTGACATACAAATCTTTTCCCGAAAATCTTGTCACTTGGCGCGGAACCGCGCTTCTTGTAGTGCCGCCGCTTGGAATATATGAACTTACGGGCTCTCCCAGCCTTGAAACGCTGTTCTGAAGATTAACAACTTCCCTGTAAAGACTGTTTGCCTGCGCAGTTGCCGAAGTATTATTATTGTAAGCTTGTATCAGTCTTTCCAGATTTGCCTGTCTCTGCAGACTCATTATCACATAGATGGTTTCTGTTCCCGCAGGAGCTTCCAGCTGAAACGGACCGAATATCTTTTCTGCATTTGCAGCTAAAGGTTCGTTATGAAGAACAAACACCTTGCGCTGTGAATCATAAAAAACAATATAACAAAAAGCGCTTGCATTGGGAGTAATAGAAAACTCAAAAGTTTCTCCTGTCTGCATTCTTATAATCTGGGAAATAGGCGCGGATTCCTGTGTCCTGCCCCTTAAGAAACTTATGTCCCAAGAAAGCGTCTGCGCATACAAACATACAGAGAACGATAAAAATAAAAACGCTGTTATTGCTTTTTTCATATTGTTTCCTTTTAATAAATCTCAAAGTTGAATATTTTTATGGTAGAAGGACCAGAGAATGTATCACTAGCTCCCGCAAACCGTGCAAATGTTAAACCATTAATAAGACTTCTATCAAATATAACTCTTTGATTTTGGCTTACCCAAGAAGGCTGCCTTAATCGAGAAAACGGTATATCGACATTTACTATTCTGCCATTAGTCGGATTAAAAATAAATTCATGCGGAGCATGTATAGTAGATAATGTAGTAACTAATACCCTCCAGCCGCGGCCACCATCACCTAATACAGAAAACCTAATACCGTTTGCATTTCTTAATCTATTCATTAATACACCACTGAATGCACTCCCGCTGCTCGAATAAATAGATACTTTACCTTGCCTCCATTCATTCGCTCTTGCAAGATCAACAGTCAATGTCATCACATCAACTTCTCTGCCCCCATGTACTTCTTTGCCAAAAAGCATATTTGCGTTTGTGCCATTTCTGGCGGTAGGATTACCTCCTTCAATAAAAGGAATCCACCCTGCGGCTTGCGACAAAACAATAAATGGTTCCGTTAACCTCGGTGCAACTTCTGTTATTGGTTCCATCGGCATTCTGTCAAAATCTTCAGCTGTCAGGAGTCTTTCTGTCTCTGCCGGCGCTGTTGTTGTTCGAGCATTTGCCGCAGGAGCAGGAGCCGGCGTTGGCGCAACTGCTACAGGAACGGGCGGCGCGGGTCTTGCGCCGAGAAACGCGGATGTCGCGCCAGCGAATCTAAGCGAAAGTTCGGGGTGTTGTCTCCCGTTTGTGTTGCGTATAACATCACCCATCGTTCTGTCAAATACATCAAACACGCTCAATCCGGGTGTTCTAAGATTGGTTAATAAATGTCCGGTAAAAAGTCCGTTGCGTCCCGAACCGTCATCCGCTGTTGAGTTAGCTCCTGTCGCGTACATTACAATTGTACCTGTAGGAGCGCGGCTTACTACGCCAAGTCCGCGGCTTCCGCTTCTTGCCCAGCCAAAAGGATTATCACGGCATGCATCCAAAACAACCATGTTAAGTTCGTTGCCCGCTTCGTTCATGCTATCCAATACAAACTGTAATGACACTGCTCTGTCGCGCAAATGTGTTTCGGTTCTTATGTTGTCCGCTGTTACAGGTATAAGATAGTTTTCTCCGTTAGATTGCACGCCGTGTCCCGCAAAAAAGAAAAAGCCGTATGTGTTTCTGGAACCGCCGAGCCTTCTTCTAAAATTCAATACCGCGGTTTCCATCTGCTCAAGGTTTCCGTTTAGAACTTTGTCTACAGTAAATCCAAGACTGCGCAGAGCAGCTTCCATATCGTTAGCGTCGTTTACAGGATTTGCAAGACGGGATATGCCTGTATAGTTTGAGTTACCTATTACAAGCGCAAACTTCTGCGGAGTGTCATTCTGCTGAGCAAAAATACTTACACTTACAAAAAATACTGTTACTATAAGAACAGAAACTATTAAAATATGCCTAAAAACAGGTTTTTTGGCTAAAATTACTTTTAATTCCTTCATATTGACATTTTATCCTATTTTATCAACATTGGTCAAGCCGGATTGATATTACTAAAGACCCTCACACAAAGACACTAAGGCACAAAGAACACAGAGAATACAAGAAGGTTGAAGAAAGAAATCTTGCCTTAGCCTTCCTCTGTGAACTCAGTGTCGCTGTGTCGCTGTGTGAGGCTCTTTTGTATTAAACCCTTCTCCACATGATCCTTGTAATATTTTAAAAAATATTTTCTCTTTTTTTCCCATTTTCTCATGCGCCGCGCACGCTCACGCCATGTATATATGTTGACTCATTTTTAAATGTGTTAACTAAAAACATTTGTTGGAGTGTGTTATGGGTGTATTTGCATACATGCCTTATGGGGCAGGCGGAATTATTATCCGGGTTGAAACGGATATTCGCAGAGGAATTCCGGGAGTTGATATTTCGGGGCTTGCGGAAGGAGCGGTCAGAGAAGCACGTGACAGAGTCAGAGCTGCTTTTAGAAATTCCGGATTTAGTTTTCCGCAGGATAGGATTTTAATTAACCTCGCCCCTGCCGGATTAAGAAAAGACGGCGCGGCTCTTGATTTGCCGATCGCGCTGTCGATTATAACTGCCGCCGAAATTGCGCCGGTTTCAGGAAATTTGCTCGTAATGGGAGAGCTGGAACTTTCCGGCAGGATACGTCCTGTACGCGGCGTGCTTGCGGCAATTGCGGCAGGGCTTGCCGAAGGAATAACAGAATTTATTGTTCCTGCAGAAAACGCCGGAGAAGCGGAAATCCTTGTTTCATCAGGCGCAAAATTTACAGCTGTAGAAAATCTGCAAAGTGCAGTACATGCGCTTATTATAAGAGAAGAAAAAGGTTCGCTTCCTGTTTCGCAGATTAATCCGCAAGAAATAACTAATAAAGATTTATCAGATAAAAACTTCTCTGACGGAGATTTCTCCGACGTTCGCGGGCAGGTGGTATATAAACGCGCATTGGAAATTGCCGCAGCAGGGGGACACAATGTTTTAGTGTTTGGACCGCCGGGCGCAGGAAAAACAATGCTCGCGCGGAGAATGCCTTCGATAATGGCTCCGCTGACATCTGACGAAGCAGTAGAAGTAACTCGGCTTCACAGTCTTGCGGGACCCAAAAACTGCGGTAACTCATCGTATCAATTTATCGATCGCCTTATCACAACTCCGCCGTTCCGCGCTCCGCACCATACGGCAAGCGCAGAAGGTATTCTTGGCGGCGGAAGAATACCGCACCCCGGTGAAATAAGTCTGGCTCACTTTGGTGTGCTTTTTTTGGATGAAGCCCCGGAATACAGAATCAATGTTTTACAGTCTCTAAGAGAACCTTTAGAAGACAAGGTGATAAGTATTGTCAGAGCGGAAGGACCGGTGCAGCTTCCTGCAGAGTTTCAGCTTTTAATGACAGCTAACGCTTGCCGCTGCGGCCGTTTAGGAAAGCATGATACAGACAGCGTCTGTTTGTGTTCGCCGGAAGAAATAAACCGCTACTGGCGCAAATTCGGCGGAGCGCTGCTTGATCGCGTAGAAATAAGAGTTGCAGTAATGCCGCCAAAAATAGAGGAAATGTCACGTCAAAATACCAAAAGCGCGGCAGCCGGCGAGCATTCAATTGATATTGCCATGCGCGTAAAAGCGGCAGTAGAGATTCAGCGGCAGCGCTTTAAAGGAACTGGAATCCGCCGCAATGCGCTGATCCCTGCAGGTAAAACAAATGCTTTTTGCCCAATGAGCGAAAAGGCAGAAAGCGCTTTTCATACAGCTATCGAAAAACTAGGACTTTCCGGCAGAGCTTACCATGGGATTTTACGGACAGCCAGAACCATCGCAGATTTAGACAACAAGGACACCATTCAAACTGAGCATATTTTAGAAGCCGTACAGTTCCGCCGGCTTGGGGAGGACCCCTGGGACATTCTGTCCCTGGATATTCTATCGTTTTGACATTCTGTCCCTGGATATTCTATCGTTTTGACATTTTATCGATTCAAGATTTATAGTGTGATTTTTGATGTAAAGACAAAATGTCAATACATTTGTATTGACAAGCAAATGGAGGAGGAGTATAATGGTATATAAGTTTGAGTGGGATGAAGAAAAAGATATTGTAAACGTACAAAAGCATGGTATTTCGTTTACAGAAGCAAAAACGGTTTTCTTTGACCCAATGCACATTGAATTAATTGATGACAAACATAATCGCTTTGAAGAGCGTTGGATTACTATCGGGCTGGTTGGCTCAAAAGTAATCAGAATAAGTTTCACAGAAAGAAGAGGTTCAATTAGAATCATTTCTGCCCGTGAAGCAGACAAAAAAGAAGAGGAGATGTATTTTTATGGGTACAGTAAAAAACGTAGTAGACAGTAAAAACCCGCCGCAGTTATCAGAAGAATCTCTTCTGCGATTGGCTGCTTTAAAAAACAGGCCTATCGATTACAGCGACATCCCTGAGCTGACTGCCGAACAGGCAGCGGAAATCAAACGCCAGATAGACGAAGGAAGAAACAAGCAAATGTTCTCGCTGCGGCTTCAAAGAAGAACAATTGAATGGTGGCGGAATACAATAGGCGAAGGGTACACTACCGCTATGGGTAAACTCCTAGATGCGGCAAGAAAACATCCCGAATGGATCAAGGAAAGTTTGCAATTACGCTAATTCAGGAATTGTGCAGTTCAGGAATTGTGCAATTCGGGAATTGCTTCTAAAACAGCGTCGCTGATCCTGCGTCCCTTGCTTGAATAACCCAGCCTGCGATCGGGGCGGATAGAGCCATGAAAGTCGCTGCCTTCTGTTATATACAAGCCAAGTGATAAGCCTAAAGCTTCCAGACGGCGGCAAGAGCCGGCTTTGGCTGTAGGATGCCATGCTTCGAGACCCGCAAGCCCCATGTCTTTTAGCTTTTTTATAAGGTCAGGAAGACGCCCCCAAGAAATAAAGAGCGAAATTGGGTGCGCTAGAATAGGAATGCCGCCGGATTCACGTATTAAAGCAACCGCTTCTTCGAATAATAGTCCTTCTTTAGGAACATACAGCGGTCTTCCTACGCCCAAATAACGGTCAAACGCCTGATTTACGTTTTTTACGATTCTCTTCCTTATAAGGAGCGCTGCAAAATGGGGGCGTCCAAGCGAATTACCGCTTTCTGACATTGAAAGAAACTCATCCCATGTTACTTCGATACTTAGCTCATTCATTCTTTCGAGAATTTCCCTGTTTCTGGCTTCTCTCAGGCGAACCAGCTTTTCGACTGCAGTAATAAAAGCTGCAGACGGCTTAGTTATCCCCAGCCCCAGCAGATGAAACTCTCCGCCTGGACCTAGTCCTGCCCAATTAATGTTTACTTCTATCCCCGGAATGAATTTGAACAGGTTTCCCTTTGAATTTTCCTCTTTTACAGCCGCATTGGCGCTTTCGAGTCCTTTTAAAGTGTCATGGTCTGTCAGCGCAAGAGCGCTTAGTCCCTGTTTGACTGCTTGCTTTATAAGTAAAGCCGGAGGCAGATCCCCGTCAGAAAAGTTAGAATGCGTGTGTAAATCAACCATTTACAATATTATATCAAATATCTGCCGATTTATATATAATTTACCGATAATAAAATGATGAATACCCATGTATCGTTGATTTTTTGGGTATTTTTCAATAGAATAGTAGTAATAAGGACGGTCTGTAAGTGTTTGAGTACACCATTGCAAACGGGATAATTGTTTCGCCCGGTAAAAAAGCACATACCGGTAAATTGGGAATAAAAGAAGAAAAAATCATCTCCTCAAACAACGGTAATGTAAAGATTGACCTCAAGGAAAAATCCTTTGTTTACCCTTCTCTTATAAATACGCACGATCATTTACAGGGTAATTACCGTCCGCCTGTAGGTCCTGCAGAGGGAACTTTCTATCTTACATGGCTTCCGTGGGATCAGGACTTAAAAGCGTCGCAGACATTTGCCGAACGTTCAAAATTGGACAGGGAAGATTTGTATGCGCTTTCCGGGTATAAATGCCTTTTTTCCGGCGTAACAACCGTAAACGATCATTTTCCTCACCAATTAAATAGTCAAATACTGCCTACATTGCCAATTAGGGCTTTTCAGGAATACGGTCTTGCCCATGAGTGCTCGTCATATGATTTAAAATGGGGCGACGGGATAAAAATCGAACACGAAGGCGCAAAGAAAAACAAATGGCCGTTTATTACCCACCTGTCAGAAGGTTTTGACAAAGAAGCAATGCACAGCGTAGAAATGCTGGAAAAACTAAGGGTTCTTGACTCCAATTGTTTGCTAATTCATTGTATTGCATTCAGCGATGAAGACATTAAAAAAGTCGCAAAAGCGGGCGCAAGCGTTTCGTGGTGCGGTTTTTCCAATATGTTTATGTTCAATGTGACTGCAAAAATACGAAAAATGCTAAAAGCGGGAATAAACCTGACAATTGGTACGGATTCTTCGGCGACTGGGTCTGCAAACCTTCTAGCCGAGCTAAAATACGACAGAGATTTATACCGTAAATTGTATGGCGAAGACCTTCCTGCAAAAACAATTTTTGAGATGGTAACCGTAAACGCGGCAAAAGCGTTTTGGATGCAGGAACGGATAGGCAGCCTAAAAGACGGAATGCTCGGCGATATTATGGTTTTAAAGGCAAATGAAAATTGCCCCTACGAAAACCTTGTCAATGCGGGCATGAAAGATATAGAATTACTAATACTGGCAGGAAAGCCAATATTCGGCGAAATGAGGTTTCTTGATATTTTCAGGAAAAACGAACTTCCCGAAGGCTACACCAAAATAAAGGTCGGAGACAGAGTTATGTTTGTAAAAGGCGACCCTGCAGGTTTGTATAGAGAAGTAAGGAAGAAAGTAGGCTTTAAAAAAGAGCTTGATTATCTGCCTTTTGAACCGGAGGAAGAGGTATAATGCCAAAACCAGCCCAATACCGCTCAGGTTCCCTTATTTACTTTCAAGGGGATCCGGCGGATAAAATATACATTCTCCAGACAGGAAAAGTAAGTCTTGTCTATCAGGATATCGAAACTGGAGCAGACGTAAGGGATCCGGTTCAGCCCGGCGAGTTCTTCGGAGTAAAATCCGCTCTTGGCAGGTATACCCGCGAAGAAAATGCCGTTGCGCTTTCTGATACCACTGTAATGATTTTTACTGTTCCCGAGTTTGAAGCGGTAGCGACGGCAAATTCCAGAATTATAATGAAGATGTTAAAAGTTTTTTCTAATCAAATGAGGCGTGTTCACAAACAGGTTTCTAAGGTTATGGCAAAAGAAGAACAGCCGCCGGCAGACGGGCTTTATAACATCGGCGAATATTACCTAAAGAACAAAAGGTTCTCTCATGCAAAGCATGTGTTCAGCCGTTATCTGACATTTTATCCGTCAGGAAAAAACGCTCTGCAGGCTACAAAGAATCTGGAAACTGCAGAAAACGCATTGTCACGCTACGGAGACGGAAAAGGTCCGGGCGTTTCTGTAAGCCATGCAGCGGCGGCTGCCGCTCCGCCTTCCGGTTTTTCGCAGGAAGACTCTGACAAAACAACAAAAGCTTTTTATGATGCTGTAAGCCTTGTATCACAGGGAAAATATCAAGAAGCGTTTATGTCGTTTAAATTAATTGTAGACGCTGATACTTCTCCCGAATGGACAGCAAAAGCATCTTTTGAGATCGGGCGCTGTATGTTCCTTTTAAATAAGTTCGAAGAAAGCCTTAAGTACTACACGAACATGCTGACCAAGTTTCCGAAACATCCGGAACTTAAAGAAACAATGTTTATTATGGGACAATGCAATGAAAAAGTCGGCAGAAAAGATCAAGCCGTAGCTTTTTATAAAAAAATTGTTTCTATGGGCGGAGATGACGCTGCAATCGAAAAAACAAGACGGGCGTTAAGCGCCTTAGGAGCATAAAATGGCTATGGATTTGGCGGCATTCGGCCGGTTTTCACGGACATTTGGTCAGGGAGAAATTATTTTTTCCGAGTTCGAAGTCGGAGACACTTTTTATCTTATTCAATCCGGAAGGGTTCAGCTTGTAAAACTGGTTGGAGATATCGAAAGAACGCTTGATATTCTGTATCCTTCCGAAATGTTCGGCGAAATGGCAATCTTAGAAAATTCACCAAGGTCTGCAACTGCTGTCGCGCTTGACGAAGTAAAAGTACTTGAGTTTAATTCACAAAACTTCGAAATCCTTTTGCTTGGAAACCCTCAGATTGCTCTTAAACTTTTAAAAATGTTCTGTAAGCGAATTTATGATTCTAAACGCCGCTTTATGATTCTTACATTGCCCGAACCTCAGGCAAAAATAGCTGACGTTTTTCTTATGCTTGACGAAACTCAGCCTGATATTGATAAAACCACAGAAAGGCGCGAATTTAAAACCACTGTAGAAGGGGTCGCCCACTGGGCAGGAATGAGCCCAAACGAAGCAAGAGATATTCTTGGCCACTTTGTAAATCAGCGCCGCGTAGAAATATATCCGGACAGAATTACCGTAAAAAATATCAATGATTTCTCCCGTTTTGTAAGCTCTAGACGAAATAACTCAAGAGGTGCATAATAAAGACATAAGGAGAAATCTATGTCTGATTATGAAAACCAATATGATAGTCCTCAAGCCCCTGTAGTTCCGGAAAAAGCCCAGAGCACTGTCAATCTCTCAGAACCTATGCTTCGTTATTTAAAACAAGCGTCTCCATGGCTTAGATTTATCGGTATTGTCGGCTTTGTTTTTTGCGGTATGGCGGCTATCGGCGCGCTTTTTACATTAGTTGGAATTTCATCCATGTCAGCATTATCCGGCGAACTTGACCTTCCTATATGGGTTCTTGGTTTATTTGTCCCCATTTATTTGGGAGCCGCAGCGCTGATGTTTTTTCCGTCATTTTTTGCATATAATTTTGGCGAAAGAATCAGGAAGTACCAATTTAGCAATGCAGATGAAGATTTAGAACAGGCTTTTAAAAATAATAAATCACTCTTTAAATTTTACGGTATAATGTTAATCATCTATCTTGCTTTTATTCCTGTAATGTTCATAATAGGCATTGTTTTTGCCGTATTAGCAGCGACTAATTTATTCTAAAAAATGTCTCAGCAGACGGGCACAAACTTTGCTTCCAGACCGGAAGGCTTGATTCTTGACCCTTCGATAAAAGCTTTAACTCCCGAGGGAATAGAATATGTTTTATTCCCTGCAGGGTTTCTCGCCCGGACATTAGCATACGCAATTGATAAAATAATTCAATGGCTTGTTCTTTTTATTCTAATGATAATATACTACGATATACTTTATAGTCAGGCTGGTCTTTGGATTGTTTTATTGATAAACTTTTGCCTTGATTGGTTTTATCATGTTATTTTTGATGTTCTATGCAGAGGACAAAGTCCCGGGAAGCGCATAAGCGGAATAAGAGTCGTTAGATCCGACGGCTCTCCTGTTGATCCTTCTTCGTCATTTATTCGCAATCTTATGCGTTTTGCCGATACGTTCATGTTTTTATTTCCTATTGCATTTTTTTCTATTGCCGCAAGCGGCGGATTTAAACGCCTTGGCGACTGGGCGGGAAATACAATCGTAGTTTACTCGCTGATGGCAAAAAACACTCCGCGCACTTCTTTGAGCAAACTTTTAGAAAAATACGATTCTTATGTCCCTCCAAGAAAACTTTCTAATGACGAAAAGCAGGCAATATTTGAATTTGCAAGGCGTTATTTTGTTTTGGGCGAAGCTAGAGCCGACGAAATAGCAAGCCTTTATGCGCCGTATTTAAAAGATGAAAATGCCAAAACAGGAAATGTGTCTAACGCCGTTTATCTTCTGGGAATTGCAAAAAAATTGTCAGGAGAAATTTAATGACAGAACAAAGTTTTATAGAACGCCGAAGCGGCGCATGGAATGAGTTTTCTGTTCTTGCAAGAGGCAGCAGAAAAGAATTAAAAAAAGGCGCTGTTTCATTTGTTTACAAGTTTAGGGAGCTTACGCAGGATCTGAATATTGCAAAAGCAAACGGATATGATCCTGTCATTATAGAAAGATTAAACTCGCTTGTTAACGAAGGCAATCAGATACTATACAGCCAGCGCACATGGCCTTTAAAAAGTTTTATCAATTTTATTGTGAATACATTTCCAAATAAAATACGCCTCCACTGGAAAGGAATACTTGCGGCATCATTGCTTTTTTACGGCATTGCGATTTTCTTTGGGGTGCTTTGTTATGTCAAACCCGGGTTCGCAAAAGAATTACTGCGTCCTGGACTGGTTTCGCAAATAGAAAGAATGTATGATCCTGACAGTATATATTATTTAAAACCGCGGGAAGTTTCGAATGACGCGGATATGTTTGGATTTTACATCTATAACAATATATCTATAGCTTTTAGAACATTTGCGGGCGGTATATTTGCGGGAATCGGCAGCCTTTTTTTCCTTTGTTTAAACGCCGGTTTTTTGGGCATTATAGAAGGTCATATTTTTCAAATTGGCTATGAAAAAACTTTTGTGCCGTTTGTAATCGCACACAGTTCATTTGAATTAACTGCAATTATATTCAGCGCGTATGCCGGTCTGCTTCTTGGATACAGGTTTTTTGTTACTAACGGATTAAGCCGCGGAGCTTCTATAAAAAGAGCGGGAGAAGACGCTATACCAATAATGGCAGGAAGCGCGTTAATGCTTTTTATTGCCGCGGCTATAGAAGCATTTTGGTCATCTAAACATCTTTTACCGATAGAGCTGCGAATCGGCGTTGGCATTGCATTATGGGTTCTTTTGCTTGCGTATTTTTTATTTGCAGGGCGCGCCTCCGGGAAGAAAAATGAAAGTTGATTCATCCTTTAGACGAAAGAGTTTTAGAGAAGCAGCTGACGCCGGCATTCTTTTATGGCGGAAAAACTTTATAAGTTTTATTCCGTTCTTTGCGGTGCCGCTTTGGGTTTTCGCCTTTACGCTTAGATTAATACTTCCCGGCAATTATCAATATTTTTCGTGGCTGATTATCTGGTTTTTAAAACCATTATTTGACCGCCTTGTTTTGCATGTAATTTCTATCAGGTTTTTTGAAAAAGACGCGGGATATAAACGCCTTTGCAAAGGCATTTTTAAAACAATGTTCCGCGCACTGCCCGGCGACTTATTATGGCGGCGGTTTAGCCCTTACCGCTCCGCAATGATGCCGATGAGAGTGCTGGAAAGAAATGTAAAAAAAGGCGCCGCCTTAAAGAACCGGAAAAACCAATTGAGTGAAGGCGGAGTAGATTATTGTTTTCTTATAACTATTTGGGCGCTTGTTCTGGAAGGAGTTTTTTTATACGGCGAATATATCTTTCTATATTTAATGAATTACGAAATACTTAACAGCGCGTTTTACTGGGATTCTTTTGCAGATATAGAAATATTTATTTATGCCGCATGGTGCTTTAATTTAATTTTGATAGAAACATTGTATGTCTGTATGGGATTTAGCCTTTATATAAACAGCCGCATGATGACAGAAGGCTGGGATATAGAAATATTATTCCGCAATTTTATGGAAAAAATAAAAAACAACGGCGGTAAAATAGCGGTAATTGCTATATTATTAATCAATTTTATTTTTACCCCTGTTCAGTTAAACGCCCAAGATACCCAAGATACTCAAAGCGTTCCTTTTGAATCACTGGAAGCAGTGCTGGATTCGCCGGACTTTGGCGGCGAAAGAGATTCTTGGAGAATAAAATTAAAAGATCCGCCGCAAAATAGAAACCGACGGGATTTAAAGTTACCAGAATTTAATATCTTTAATGCTGTGATTGCTCACATTCTGCGGGCTATTTTAATCGCAGTGATAGCCGTAGTTGTCGTTATATCAATTCATTATCTCTATAAATACGGAAAAAACAAGTTTAAAAAACAAAGCGGTCAGGCGATCATTGCTCTGCAAAAAAAATCTGACGAGCGCCTGCCTCCGGCAGAACTCCTAAAAAAAGCACTGCGGTTTAATGAGGCGGGAGAATTACGGCTTGCCTGGGGATATTGCACAGCGGCAGCAATTAAGGCGTTTTCCTTATACAGAGGCATATATTTTCCGCCCAATGCGACAGAACAAGAATGCGCCGGTATTGTTAATCAAAAAGCAGATAATTCAAACGAGGCTTCTGCTTTTGGCGAATTAATAAAAAACTGGGTTTACATCGCGTATGCAAAAAGAACTCCGCCCCCCGGCAGTTTTGAAGAAGCGGTAAACTTATGCAGATTAATCGGGTGTAATTATGGATAAACGTATTTATATCTGCGCCGCAATTATTTTTATTTTAGCCGTACTTGGGCTCTTGGCTTATAACTATTTAGAAATTGTTCCTGATAAAAGATATGTAAATGAAGCCGAAGAATCATACAGGAATAGTTTTCTTGCGATGGAGCGGTGGCTGACAGGAGAAGGATACCCTGTTAGTTATGACGATTATTTATACAGCAGCGAATTATCAGAACAGCCGGAAAAGGTCATAATATATAATTCCAGAGAATATTATGATTTACAAATGGATTTTGTTCTCGAATGGATCGAACAAGGTTCCTTCTTTGTTCTATGCCTTTATAGAAATTACGAAAACAATAATGAGACCAAGGAGATATTTGAGTTATTATACGAATACGGGATAAAAGTTGATTTTAGATATATACATAGAGAAAATAGATCATATGGGTTTCCGGATTTTGCTGATACTACATCATTCGAATTAGAGAATACAACCGTAACATCCATTAAAACTATAAAAGACAGTGACGGAACTATCAGACTGGTAGAAATACCTATAGGAAAAGGAGCTCTCACAGTTACCGGCGCTCCTGTTTTTATGTATAGCAGGAATTTAAATAAAGATGCAAACGCCGCCCTAACATGGAGTTTAACAGGAGAAAGAGCAGACGGTAATGGAATATTAATTATTCGTGACTATTATAGGAACTCTCCAAGAAATCAACTTTTTGGCACACTAATAGAAAACGGCAACCTTGCTCCTGTCGGCATTTCTGCGTTACTATTAATTGTAATAGGATTCTGGATGGTCATTCCGCTTTTTGGACAGGTTTTCCCGGATAAAAAAACAGCGGTAAGGCCTATAACCGATCGTTTTAACGCAGAAGTACGTTTCTTAAAAAAGAACCGCGCTCTCGATCATTACCTAAAAATCTACGAACGGGAGAATAAAACCGGAGAGCAAAGCGATGCAAACATTGAATATAATTACAGAGAACTAATAAATAAATATCGGAGAATTTTTTATGAAAAAGAAAAAAATTAACGCAGATGAAGCGGCTCAGAAACTTGAGCAGATTAAAAACGAAATTGCCAAAAGCTTTATCGGCCAAAAGCAGCTGGTAGAAAACGCCCTTATAACCCTTATCGCAGGAGGACATCTTCTTGTAGAAGGCGTACCGGGTCTTGGAAAAACTCTTTTGGTAAGAGCTTTGGCAAAAGCAATCGGCGGAGATTCTAAGCGTGTGCAGTTTACGCCGGATCTAATGCCTGCCGATATTACAGGCAATATTATGCTCGATCCGGCATCCGGAAAATTTGTTACGCGCAAGGGTCCTGTTTTTACAAATCTTTTTATAGCTGACGAAATTAACAGAGCGCCGGCAAAAACCCAGAGCGCGCTTTTCGAAGCAATGCAGGAGTTTCAGGTTACTCTCGACGGCGAAAACCACAAACTCCCCTCCCCTTTTCTTGTTATGGCTACGCAGAATCCTTTTGAACACGAAGGAACATATCCGCTTCCTGACGCGCAAAAAGACCGCTTTTTAATGAAGGTCATAGCGGAATACCCGGATATCGAAGAAGAAAAAATAATGGTTACAACTGTGTTAAACGAAAACACAGGAGCGGAACTTTCTATCGAATCTGTAAATACTGTTTTTGGCACTGACGATTTTACCGCTATAAAAGAACTTGCCGCTTCTTTGCATTTAGATCCGTTAATTATTGATTATGCCGTACGCATTACAACTGCGACAAGAGAAACTCCAGCTGTCGAAACAGGCGCCGGTCCTAGAGGAAGCCTTTCGCTTGTCCGCTGTGCACGTGCCAGAGCTTTACTGCAAGGCAGGGACTTTGTTCTTCCCGATGATGTTAAGGCGATTGCGACAGAAGTTCTCGCGCACCGCATAACACTCTCCGCAGAAAGCGAACTGGAAGGATTAAGCGCAAACCGCATAATAGAAAATATTATGTCAAAAATCGAAGCTCCAAAAGGCATATCAGGAAATGAATAAAACAAGCAATTCCATTTTTATGCCCGGAAGAGCATTTTTTATAACATCTCTGTTTTACCTTCTTTTGGGCGGGTTTGCTTTTTTCTTTGATTTCATATTTGTCATATGGATATTAATAGGCGCAGGATCGGTTCTGTTTATAATTTCTGATCTTGTTTTATTATTGAGTGCAGGAGATCGCCTTAAGTCAGAAAGAATAATACCTTCTTCTCTCGCGCAGGGAGAGCCAACGCAGGTAAAAATAATTATTAGCCGCTCAGGTCCATTGCTTTTATTTTTTATGAAGCTTTACGATCTATATCCCGAATCGATGAGCACATCCGCTTTTCCGGCAAAGCTGGACAGAAGATCGTTAAAAGCAAACGGCTCTATTGTTTTTGAATACAGTCTGCTTCCGAATACACGAGGTCCGTTTTATTTTCCCGGGATCGAATTTATGCTCTGCTCTCCCCTGCATTTTTGGCGGCTGCGCGTAACACATAACACTATAAGTTACGGGCGGACATATCCAAACTTTAAACAAATGGCGCGCGGAGTTGACATAAGGGGAAATCCCGAAAAAGGAGAAGAAAAACAAATTAGAAAACGCGGAGATGGGCTTCAATTTGAAAGTCTGCGCGATTACAATGAAGGAGATTCGATTCGTTTAGTGGATTGGCGAGCGACATCAAGAAACCGCACTCTAGACGGAAGACCAAAACTTATTGTAAGAAATTATCAGGAAGAACAGGATCAGCAGATTCTTTTTATTATAGATTCCGGCTACCGCCTGCCGGAGTTTCATTTTGACAGCGCGCTTAAGGCAATGCTTTTACTCTCTTATGTCGCATTAAAGCACGGCGACTCTGTTGCCGCAGCGTCATTCGGCGCGCGGGATCTTTGGATACCGCCTCGCAAGGGCATAAGCGCATACACAGGACTTATGAACGGTTTATACGATCTTCACAGCGCGCCTGTTCCTTCATCGCCGTTTTCGGCAATGGAAAAAGCGCTGAGCCATTTAAACAAACGAAGCTTTATAATCCTTATAAGTAACTTTAGGGAAGAAGACGGGGAATCGCTGTCGTGGATTCTTCCCCGTATAAATCAGCGCCATCTGCTTTTGATGGTTAGTTTTTACGAAGACTCCCTTTACGAGATTTTAGGAAAAGACAATATACCAAAAACAGATGATGATATATTAAAAAAAGCGGCGGCTTATTCTTATATGGCAAATCGCAGGCGTTTATACAAAAAATGGGAACATTCCGGGCTTTTGGTGCTGGAAACATCGCCCAAACATATTTCGTCAGCGCTTGTAAATAAATATTTAAATGTTAAAAAATCCGGAAAACTGTAGTATTATTAACTATGAGCGGCAAAAAGCTTTTGGTCTTTTCTGATTCACATGGCAGTATCTCCGTTCTTAAGGCGATCTTTAAATGGGCAAACGAACGCATTCCCCCAAACGGAAACATCTGCGCTGCCGTATGCCTTGGCGACGGTCTTTCTGACATTCAAATCGCGGCAAAAGAAACCGGTTTTTACAGCGACTGGAAAATTGTTCTTGGCAACAATGACTACGGCATCAGCGCTCCGGAAGCGGCTGTCTTTGAATTAGCGGAACACCGGTTTTTTATCTGCCACGGCCACCGCTATAACTTATACGGCGGATACAATACGCTTCTTGCAGCCGCTAAACACAATGACGCTGACGCTGTTCTTTTTGGACACAGCCATGTGCCGCTGTTTAAAAATATAAACGGAACGGCGCTTATAAACCCCGGCAGCGCAGGACGACCGCGAAGCAGAACAGGCTCGAGTTTTGCAGTTATAGAATGCATAGAAGACAAACCCTTGTTGGTAGAATTTTTTGGAATCTATAACAATGGTTCGATCCGAAAAATAAAAATTTAATTTAAAAATATAAAAAAATATTGTGTTAAATATTCATTTTTGATATAGTTTTTCCAGAGGTTTTATTATGAAGAAACATGGTCTTAATGCCTTGTTTGCGGCTATAGCAATTCAGCTAACGCTTGGAGTTGCCTACATCTGGAGTGTATTCCAGACAGGAATAGCAAACAGTCTTTTTAACGGTGACAACGCGCCTGCGGCGCTGACGTTTTCGCTTCTGCTCGCGACGCTTACAATTGGAAGCGTAATCGGCGGCAAGCTCGCTGTTAAGTATTCCACACGCATTGTTGTATTTATCGGCGGTATTATTTTAAGCGCCGGTTTTTTTCTTGCTTCTTTTGTAACAGCCGCTTATCCATGGCTCCTTTGGGTTACATACGGCGTAATGGGCGGTGTTGGTATGGGTTTTACATATTCAACTACTATTGCATGCGTACAAAAATGGTTTCCTCATAAAAAAGGATTTGTCACAGGTATAATTGTTTCGGCTCTTGGGTTTGGCGGCGTTGTATTTACTCCAATCGTAGAAATTTTGATTACTTCGTTCGGCGGATCAGGCATAGGAGAAACAAAAACTTTTATGGTATTAAGCGCTGTGTTCTTGTGCGTATGTACTATAGGAAGCCTGTTCCTAAAAAATCCTCCAGAAGGTTTTGCGGCAGTCAGCCCGGCAGCTTCCGCTTCAGCGCCTGTAAAAAAAATAATTGAATATACGCCTTCGCAAATGCTTAAGAGCGTCAAGTTTTATTTACTGACAGGCGCTTTCATGCTTGCTTGTATGGGCGGACTTATGATGATAGGTTTTGCAAAACCCATTGCCGTTGCAAAAGGACTGGGAACAACAGCTACTATCGGCGTTCTTGCTATATCGATGTTTAATTCGATTGGACGTTTGGTATGGGGTATCGTTTCTGATAAACTGGGACGAAAGAACACAATAATAATTTTATTATCAGGAACTGCTGTTCTTGCTCTTTTTGTAAACCTTGCAGTCAGCTTTTGGATATATGTCTTGATCGCTCTTATCGGTTTTTTCTACGGCGGACTTTTAAGCAACTTCCCGTCATTAACCGCAGATCTTTTCGGCGCAAAGCACATGTCAACTAACTACGGCTTTGTACTTTTAGGCTTTGGCGCAGGCGCGATAATTTCATCGCAAATCGCAGGTTACTTTAGAAACATCGCAATAAACGATATTAATCTAATGTTCCCGGCATTTGTAATATCGTCTTTCTGCGCGGCTGCCGGAATTGGGCTGATCTTGATTTTAAAGGCGATAAGAAAGCGCGAAAGAGGCTTAAATTAGACTGTTTTTCGCCTTGTATTTTTGACAAATTTGATGGTTTTTCGCCTTGTATTTTTGACAGATTTGACTGTTTTTCGCCTTGTATTTTTGACAGATTTAAATTAAACTTGAAAATGAGGCATTTAATATGTTAAAAATTGAGGCGAAAAATACCTATATAAACAGGAAAATAGATACTGATTTGCTCCAATGGGCACAGGAAAGTGACCGAAAACCTTTACTGCTTAGAGGAGCAAGACAGGTTGGTAAATCCAGCGCAGTCAGGCATTTAGCAAAGCAGTTTGATCATTTTTTAGAAGTTAATTTTGAGTTAAATACAAATGCTCAAATTTTATTTGCAAAAAGTGATTTATCTCCTCAAAGATTATGCCAAGAACTTTCGGCAATATATGGAATCCCGATAATCCCGGGAAAAACACTTGTTTTTTTCGATGAAATCCAAGCTTCTCTGCATGCGATCTCCTCCTTGCGTTTTTTTTATGAAAAATTCAAAGATCTGCATGTAATAGCTGCAGGTTCTTTATTGGAATTTGCTTTTCAGCAATTACCTTCTTTTGGAGTGGGACGTATTCGTTCCGTGTTCTTGTATCCAATGAGCTTTTCAGAGTTTTTGGCTGCCTGCGATTATGAATTGTTATTAGAGTCAATTCTAAAAGCAGATTGCAAAAACCCTTTGTCTGAACCTGTTCACAAAAAAATACTCGAACTATTAAGAGTTTTTTTAATTATAGGCGGAATGCCGGAAGTCGTGTCTGATTATATTAAAAATAATGATTTTTTATCCTGTCAGCGAATATTAGACGACCTGGTAATTTCGCTTAGATCTGATTTTTCTAAATATGCAAAAAAAGTTCCGGTATTGCAAATATCTGCCGTATTTGACTCTGTTGTAAACCAGATGGGTAAAAAATTCGTATTTTCAAATGCGTCAAATGAATATACCCATAGGCAATTAAAAGAAGGTTTGGAACTTCTTAAGTTATCCGGGCTTGTAATTCCTGTATATCATTCTGCCGCAAACGGAATACCGCTGGGTGCAGAGATCGATATAAAGAAACAAAAAATACTTTTGTTGGATACAGGTATTTTACAAAGGCTATTGGGGCTTCCTTTATCGGACTTATTAATAAGCGATGATTTCTCATTAATAAACAAAGGAAATATTGCAGAATTATTTGCAGGACTGGAAATACTAAAATCTGCCTCGTGTTATGAACAAAAAAGTTTATATTATTGGCATCGCGAAAATAAAAGCAGCAATGCCGAAGTTGATTTTGTTATTCAAATAAAGAATAACATTATCCCAATAGAAGTAAAAAGCAGCGCAAAAGGCGCAATGCAAAGTATGCGTTTGTTTATGGAAGAAAAGAGTTCTCCTTACGGCATTCGCACTTCTTTAGAAAACTTTGGAGAAATATCTGATATAAATATCATCCCGCTTTATGCTCTTGGGAAATGTTTAAGTAAAAACTGACATTAGCGCACTTATAAACCCGTGAGTTTACGCACGATTTAACCGTGCGTGTGTTCTGTTGTGCATGATCCTTATTTAGATTTATACTATAATTATATAAGTCATAAAAAAGGGAACAGGTAGTTTGAAAATTAGAAAAACTCATTTTTATTTTTTACTTACAGTCATTTTCTCTCTGATGATTGTCTCCTGTCCTAACATGTGGATGAAGGAGCTTTTGGATTTAAGAGTTATTTCATTTAACGCCAACGGCGGAAGCCCTGTTCCTTCTAATCAGCATTTATTGAGAGGTGACAGGATAACTGCGCCGGGTTCTCCGGAAAGAGCAGGCCATACTTTTACCGGCTGGTATACAGACAACAGCACTTTTCTAACCCCTTGGGATTTTGATGATTATCCAGCCGGCGACATGACACTCTATGCCAGCTGGGAAATTATTCCTGTGATTCCCGTCAACGGAATAACAGTTATCACTCAGCCAACAAAATTGAATTATGTCCACGGCGAGTCTTTAGACCTTGCAGGACTTGAAGTAAGACTCGGATATGAAGACGGCTCATTTAGCGGCAATATACCGTTTGCAAATTTTGCTAATTATGGAATTACAGCAAGTCCGGCTAACGGCACAGTACTCTATATCAATACGCATAATGATACTCCGATAACAGTCTCCATTGAAAGTTTTAGCGATACCACAAATCCTATAACCGTAACCAAAGCGCCGGGCGCCAATGTTAGCGCATTTACTGTCAGCGGCAATGTAAGCAATTCTACTATTACCGTATCAGGTGTGACATTTACAACAGGTCAAACCGCCGAATATTCGTTTAGTACGACAGACGCACCAGGTACTTCTTGGCAGACAAATGCGACATCTGATCCTGTCACCGTTGGTATAACATATTATGTATTTGTTCGTTCTGCAGGAAACGATAACTATGAAGCAGGAACGCCAAATACTCCCGGCAGACAAATTGCCTTCTACACAGTAACTTTTGACACCAACGGCGGGGGAACAAATCCTCCAGCTGTAACAGCGGTAATAGGTACGATGATAAGCGCTCCGACAACCAATCCGACAAGAAGCGGTTATAATTTTGGCGGCTGGTACGATATTCCCGCAGATACAGGCGGTAATCAGTGGAACTTTGCAGCCAGCACAGTTACCACTACAACAACGCTTTTCGCCAGATGGCTGTCAAACAGTTCTACAATTACATTAGATGTCGCTGCAATAACCGAAGGCGCTCCGCTGCCTGTTGATAATATTACGATCTCACGTTCCGGAACGGGCGGTCACCCACAGCAATTACCGATTACTGTAGCTGAACCCGGACTATACACTAGTATCCGATGGGAAGTTGACGGCGTAGGCGCATACACTGGACAAACAGTAGGGGGAACAGGACCTACATTTACTTTGGACGCAAATATAAATAATTTAGAACATGTAAAATACAACACATTCGGCGGACATACATTAAGGTTGTATGTTGTAATAGGCGGCGTAGAGTATATGAGAAACATAAACTTTACGATTGTGGAATAAGGAAAGAAAGATGAGAAATTTTTTAAGAAGACTGCACACAGAGACACGAAGACACAGAGAACACAAAGGAAGCAGTAAATTTAATTTCTTTTATTTTGCTATTA
>Ga0123356_10001026_pt1 | contig 31071 bp, 27 predicted proteins | sample TergutEmb28metaG_2_FD_92546 | JGI IMG/M metagenome (GOLD analysis project Ga0123356, IMG submission 92546) | Embiratermes neotenicus P3 segment gut microbial communities from Petit-Saut dam, French Guiana - Emb289 P3 | ecosystem: Host-associated > Arthropoda: Insects > Digestive system > Gut ...
ACCAATAAAAATACACGGATTTCGCCACAGTCATGTTTCATTACTTGCCAATGAAGGTATCAATATCCAAGAAATTGCCCGCCGTCTGGGTCACGCAAAGGTAGAGGAGACTTGGAACACATATTCGCACTTATATCCGCGTGAGGAAGAAAAAGCGGTTGATATTCTCAACAAAATAGCATAAAATAATCATTGAAATAATAAGGCTTCGGCGGAAAAACTATACACGATTTTTACACGTTTAAGCTAAAAACCGTGCATATATGTAAAAACAGCAGATATGGCAAAATAACCGCAAACCATTACAACGCAAAGGAAAATGATGGGTAACTAAACAAGCGGAATGTGCCAAAAAACATTATAATCGAATCCGACCAGAAGCTCCAAACCCTTGGGAACAGTGACTTTCTGAAAATGCGTTTTTGGGAAGCTGCTTTTTTGTCTGCTAATTTTTAGAATGAGGTAGTTGCTAATTTCGTTCACCTAATCATGTGCTAATTTTTTGCCGTTTTAATTCTGCTAATTTTTCCGCTAATTTAAACAGACTGTCTCGGCTCTGCGTGACAACCATAGAAACCGGTTGTTATCGCCGGTCTGTTTTTTGGCTGCCCTCTTGAACAATGCGGTATCCCACTTTAAATCATCCTTGTGTAATTTACTGTTTTGCTCGACCACCCCATACTCACTTGATATTTTGTCTAAGAAAAGATATAATTAACGAACAGACATAATGTTACCATTGGGAATGGGGTTTGTAATGATGCTAGCTGGAAATGCAAATAATCTTATAACTCTATATCACGGCTCCATTAGTTTATTTGATAAACCTAATGCTAATTTAGGTAAATCTTTTAAAGATTTTGGCAGAGGTTTTTACGTGTCACCGGAGAAACAAAATGCAATTAATATTGCTTCTAGAAATAAATTAATTGAAGAAAGCAGAAATAAAAGACTTGGAAAACAGAAAACATAAGTGCATATTTATATACCTTCGAGCTTGATTTATCTATTCTAAAGGATTATTCTGTAAAAGAATTCACTAATGCCGATAAAGAGTGGTTATTATTTGTTCTTGCTAATAGAAGCAGCCGCGATAAATCACATTCTTATGACGTTGTTATCGGACCAACTGCCAACGATGATACAAGAGCTTCATTACGTGCATATAATGCCGGTGCTTATGGTGAACAAGATAGTGATGAAGCTATGAACATACTCATACGACGTTTGAAAGTTAACAAGTTGCCTGAGCAAGTTTACTTCGGCAATAATAACGTTCTATCGTTTTTGACATCGAAAGGAGATGCTATTCAATTATGACATTAAGCATTGAAATTATTCGATATTCAATAGATACTTTAACTGCCGAAATAGTGGAGAGGTATGCAAAAAACAATGATATAAGTCTTACTGATGCACTGAAGCTGTTCATGAAAACAAAAACATTCGATTTGCTATGTGATTCGGAATCATTCTTATTTTTAGAAAGTGCCGAATATGTATATGACATGCTGGAAGCAGAAATAGAAGAGAATATGGAAAGATGGCTGGAGGTGTGATATGGCGATTAATCAAGTATTATTTCTACAAATAGAAATTGCGAATGAATACATGAAGAGATACAACATGTCGCTTGACGAGTTTAATAAACTCGATGATAAATATGCAATATTAGAATTTATCGAAGATGGATACGAACCTTTTCATCTCACGGGAAATGAAGGCATTCTTGAAGAAATTCATGAATTTATCAATGAACAAAGAGCGATAAATGGCGATTAAAGCAAACCTCAAATTGATTTTTTAAAAAAAGGGATGAAAAGGGGAGAAAAAGTCAAACCTGAACGAACAATAATACCTTAAAACACAGTGATACCAATGAGTTGATAAAATGACGAAAAAGTAGACCCACTCATTTGTAATGAGCAAGTAGTCGGTTCGAATCCTTTCACCCTATATGTCTGACGGTGTTTTGATGATCGACAGCAAAGGGTCTGTCACATACATAAATACGTCTGCGGCACTGATGCTCGATGTAGACGCTGCCGCGCTCACCGGTCGGTTATATGCAAATCTTTTAGACAGTAATGATGACAACAGCGACTTTCATCAATTTGTACTTGATGCCGTATATGACAAGGAAAAAATCCATAAAGGTGTAGTAGCGTATAAAATCGGTGACGAAAGAAAGAAGTTAAGCACCACTACATCTTATATCGAGTCAACTAATCTCCGATACAACAAAATGGTGTTCCTTGCGTGACAAATAAAGAAGCAAAATAAGAGTAAAGCCTCAACTATGCTTTACTCTTTCTGCTCATGAAATTCGCAGATATTTTATCACCCCAACTATCAGATAAACGTGCCTCCGCCGGAGCCGCCCGATAACAAGCCATTGTTTCACTTAAAACTTCGTAGTTTAAAGCTATACCCTCGCTGTCGTTATGGAAGTTTTGTGTCCGGTTACGGGCAATACCAAACCGGTTTGCCACATCGATTGCATCAATATTTGCGCCGAGAAAAATGAACTCCCAGTTATGCTTTTTCTTTTGCTTGCCAACCATTGACTTGATTTTATCGTAAGTGAACTCCCGGCTGGCATTCTCCATACCGTCTGTTGTTATAACAAACAGCACTTTATCGGCACGGTAATCCTCTGCAGTGTTTTTCTGTACTTTGTTGATTTTCTTTATTGTCCTTCCAACTGCATCCAGAAGAGCGGTACATCCCCTGACAAAATACTCCTGTGTTGATATATCGCCGACCGCTTTGATGTCAATCCGGTCGTGCAGCACTTCATAGTTATCATCAAAGAGTATCGTTGTTATTCGGCAATCACCCGGCTCTGCCTGTTGTTTTTTAAGCATGGAATTGAATCCGCCAATGGTATCGCTTTCAAGCCCGCTCATTGAGCCGCTGCGGTCAAGGATAAAAACCAGTTCTGTGAGAATCGTTTTCATTGTTATACACTCCATTCATTAATAATATAAATAGAGTGTAACAGCGTTTACCGGCTAACGGGTCGCTCTCAAAGCGACATAATTATTTACCCGCCGAGAAGCGGCTGGTCATATTCAAACAACACATTGTTGATTTCGAAGATATCATAATGCTTTTTAGTTATGAAATACTCTACGATAACATCAAACACCACACTTCGGGATAATGCGAATCCGGCTCGCCGCAACAAATCATGAGTCTCCGGCAGGGACATTTCCAAAGCTATTGCGAGAGAAATGACGGTTTTCTTGCTTGGCATATAGCCCTTACCTTTACGAATTTTCGAAAATAACTTGCGGTCGAGATTTGCGCGTTTGTATACCTCTACATCAGTTTTTCCCTTTGAATCTATAAGCCTAAGAAGAATTGTGGAAAATGGCTCATCGAGTTTTACTTTAAATTTATCTTTTATATTGAGCCGTTTTGCATCTACAGGCATTGCTGATGCAGGAGTACCTGCAGGTGTAAAGGCAGGTGGCAAGCTCCGGGCAAACTCCCCGGCAGGCGGCAGACCTTGGGAAAACTCCCCGGCAGGCAAATGAGTAGATTGCGACAAAGCTTCATCAGCATAAAAATCCCGTCCAACCTGCGAAGATGGGCGTTTTTGTGAAAAGCGCAAATCACTTTTGTCTACATAAGTTTGATTTATAAACGATTTTACGTCTCCAAGAGTTTCACTTGAAAGAACGAATGCTGCCTTATCAAATACTACAAGATAGACATCCATATCATTTTTCATTAACCAATCGCCAACTGTGCTTGTAGCAACACTCAAAGCTTCATCCTTCGGATATCCATAAATCCCGCTTGATAAAAGAGGGAACGCTATACTTTCACAACTATGCTTTTTTGCCAAGTCAAGCGAATTTACATAACATGAACGTAATAATGATTCTTCCTCGTGCTTTCCATCCTTATAAATAGGTCCTGCGGTGTGTATAACATATTTTGCCGGCAGGGAGTACCCCATTGTGATGACTGCATCACCGGTTTTTATCGGAGCGAGTTTATCACAGGCTTTTTGGAGCGTTTCTATTCCGGCGGCAGCAAAAATAGCGCCGCAAACACCACCGCCTGCACGGAGCTCTGTGTTGGCAGCATTCACAATGGAATCTACCTTCAATTTTGTTATATCATTGCGTAAAACTGTTAGAGGCATAATTATTACTCCGCTTCACTTTCTAATCTACATCCTATCTCATGATAACTCGTTTCCCGAACCCTTGAACTATTAACATAAGGTTGTTTTTTACATCAACCACTTTAAATCCAATTCGTTCATACAGCATCTGCGCTCTCGGATTTTTGGAAAATACTTCAAGCCCTATATGCTTACACCCCAAAGTATCATGAACATACTTTATAAGCTTCGTTCCTACACCTTTACTTCTATGTGCCGGATCAGTAGCAATAAAGTCAATGAAAATTTCTTTAGGATCAAAAACATTTAGCTTTTCAAAATTTACACTCAATGCCTTATAAGATGCCCGGGCTGCAATTCCGCCGGTTTCTTCCATATAGATTTCCTTGTTTACCTTAATCGGTCGTTTATTGCAATCGGCTAACCCCATAAAACCAATAGACTCTCCATCCAGTAAATAAGCGTATGTCATATTGAAGTCAAATGAATATTTGAAAATCTTATGAAATTTAGCTTTATCCTTGCATATGCGAGAAAATTTATTATAGAAGCCCTCGACAAATACAGATATAGCTTGATTTATCTGTATATCGTTAAGCTCGGATAGCTTTTTGATTTCGCCCATATGCTTCTCCTGTCAAGATATCATGAACCAACGTGCAATTCTCAAAAGCCCATGCAGTAATAGCTTTTCCGGCTTCGGTCGCATACCCCTTGCCATGGTACTCATCAGCAATGGAAAATACTATTTCAATCTCATTGCCTCTGAAAACCGCTCAATTTCGCTGTCGTCGATTTTATCAGTATACACAACTAACTTTGTTGCAGCTTTCATTAAAAACCTGCCAAACCATCCGACTTTTTTCGGGTCATAGACCCCGCCTGCGAAACAGGTTGCTTTTGCGGCTGTCAGTAATTCCTGAGGGAAATTTTTTGCAAAGAACTCCTGCGAAGTCTCTGTGTCCAATCCCGATAAAAATAACCCCACGGATTTATCAAGCAAGTCTCTTTCATGGTTTACTAAAAACGTTTTCGCTTCCTTGCGAATCGCTCCGGCATACAAAGAACTTCCGATAATTACACAGTCAAACTCACTAATATCCGGTATGTTATCTTGTTTCAAATCGTGAAGAACCGATTCGTCAAGCCGGGTTTTAATGCGCTGTGCTATTTCAGCGGTGGCACCGTATTTTGTGGCATATAGTATCAACGTTTTCATAATCATACTTCCTTATCTATGTACTGCCCGTATACATCCTCAAAACTATTCAATATTGCAGCAAAAACTGCCTCGCCGCTTAACTAATAACCTTAGCATAGTTGTTTGTAGCCAAATAATCAAGATTAAAGTGCCGTTCTCATGTATAATACTGATGATATCGATATCTGCAACACAAAAGGGGAGGAAAGATGCGGGACTTAACTACTTTATCTGCTGCACTCGAAATAGTCGAAGAAAGACTGTGCGAGCAAATGAACGCAGGAGACCTGGCAAAAGCATGTTTCTTTTCATACTCCGGTTTGCAAAAATTATTCGGATATGCTTTTAATTGCTCGGTAAGTGAATATATTACAAAACGCCGTTTAAGCAGAGCATCAAATGAATTATTGCTCAGCAACAAAAGTATAACCGATGTAGCCTTGGACTATCAGTATGGCTCCCCGGAAGCATTTTCGCGTGCATTTCGCCGTTTCTGGGGAATTACCCCAAGTGAATTCCGCAAAACAAGACGATTTTCAGAATTACAACCTAAATTCAAAATTGATAATAACTATGGAGGTCATGTCATGTCAACAAGAAAACCAATTGATGTCAGTAATCTCTACGATGAGTTAAAAATGCTTGGCGGTACTTATGCGTTTGGAATAGACATTGTAGGCTTTGAAGAAATTAACACTAAATATGGCTATGCTGCCGGAGATATTGTTATAGCTGAAGCATTTGCGCGCATTGAACATGAGCTGACAGAAAACATGTTGCTGTTTCGTACAGGTGGAGATGAATTTGCCGTTGTTACAGCATATAAAGATGAATCCGATGCGAAATTACTTGCAAAAAAAATATCAGCTAAAAATAATGCTGTAGCAAAAGCAAATGAACTTGAAATACCATTTTCACTGCGTATTGGTATAAGCCAAATTCCTAAAAAAGCATTAAGCTACCAAAAAGCGCTAACAATCTTATGTAATGCCGTTGATGAGGCAAGAAAGACTCCTGATGGCATAGCGGTATATACAGCAAAATAAAAGAAGCCTTATACGAGCCTGTAGGAATGTGGCTCCCTGATAATATGCGAAGTCCGGGAGCGGGGGATTTGGAAGCGACAGGAGTTTATGCACACGGTATAGAACTGCCGGCGGATTACAGTGCTGCAATTCCTGAAGGATTTGATGTAATTGATTTACCGCCATGCAAGTTGATAATTTTCCAGGGCGAGCCGTATAATGACGAGAAATTCGAGCATGCAATCACATCTTTGTGGGAGCAAATCGAAAAGTTCAATCCTGAGGTTTACGGTTATGAGTATGCCGATGAGTTAGCGCCAAGAATGCAACTGGCTCCTTTAGGCTGGCGCGGATATATAGAAATGCGCCCGGTCAGAGAAGTTTAGTTACTTGCAAAACCCACTTAACCTGTGGTAAAATCCAAAAACTGACTAAATCTCCAAACAACTCCAAGGATATGAATAATGGGAAGTACCCAATTGATTAATTTATCGGATATAATATTCTGCATACTTATCAACATAATCATATTATCCTTTATGTTGATGAACAAAAATAGCAATGACAGACGAAGCAGGGTATTTATCGGCATATTAACGGTAAACTTTATTCTGCTTACATCATATCTCATAAGGCAATTATTTGAAGACCAGCCAGGCCATTCATATAGCACTTTGCTGATTTGGACATCGAGCGTATATCAAGCAACCTCACAAGTTCTGTTATTGCTCCACATTAAACTGACCCTGCTGTCAATAGAAAGAAAAACCGCTGTATCAAGGGTGACAAGATATGCGGCATACACGGCTGCAATTGTGGTCGGTATAAATTTCCTTCTGTCGGCAGCAACGCCGTTTACCCATGTATATTTCTACTTTGACGAAATGAACCGGATTATACTTCAAGATGCATTGATAATAAGTGACATTGCCACATTTATATGGACAATACTCACCGTTTTCATTCTGATAACCAACAGAAAAAACCTGAGTATAAAAGAAATGGGAGCGCTTCTGTCCTATGTTATACTGCCGACAATAGCACTGGTATTTTACTTAATGACTATCAATCTTCAATTCATCATCTACTCGATAACACTGAGTATAATAATATACTTCGCAAGCATACAGATCGAGCTGTCACAGCAAATCAAACAACAGGAGCTTGAACTGAATAAAAAGGAACTTGAACTAGCCGAAAGCCGTATTGCCACGATGACAAGCCAGATTCAGCCGCACTTCATATATAACGCGCTTGCGGCGATTAGGTCAATGATACGGGTAAGCCCTAAGCTGGCAGCGGAAACAATAACCGAGTTTTCAGACTATCTGCGAAGCAACATTGACTCCCTATCCGTTACAAAACCCGTAAGCTTTGAAAACGAGCTAAAACATGTGGAAACATACCTGTCAATTGAACAAAAACGCTTCCGCAACAAGTTAAAAATCACATATGATATTACGGAAAGAAATTTCTATCTGCCCCAGCTCTCAATTCAACCAATTGTGGAAAACGCTGTGAGGCATGGAATAACAAGCCGTAAGGAAAGCGGCGGCAACATAACAATATCAACGCATAAAAGAGATGATGAAATTATAATAACCATCACAGATGACGGGGCGGGCTTTGACACAAACCAAATAATAAACGAGCAGGGACGGATAAATGTAGGAATACAAAATGTCAGGACACGCCTGATGGCAATGGTTGGCGGCACATTGGAAGTACAGAGTGAAATAGGCATCGGCACAACTGTAACAATTAAAATTCCACAATATACATAAATAAGATGAAAGGATTTGAATTCAATGGGGGAGAAGAAAAAGGAGAAAGTCGCAAAAGAGCATAAACCGACAAAAGTAGGAGCATTTTTTCATGAGTTTCGCACCTTTGCGGTAAAAGGCAACATGATGGATATGGCTATCGGTATGATAGTCGGCGGTGCATTTACCGTACTGGTCACATCAATAGTTTCGCATATCGCAACACCGCTGCTGGGTATTTTAATCGGTGTTGATTTTTCCGGCTGGACTATTACATTGCCGCACCTTTACGGTAATGCCGAACCCGGCACACTGGCAATAGGCAACTTCTTTAACGCAATAATCAGCTTTATGATTGTAGCCTTTGTAGTATTCTTATTTGTAAAAGCAATTAACGCTTTCCACCATGCAAAATCTGAAGAACCCGAAACACCCCCCGAGCCTTCTGCCGAAGAGAAACTCCTGACGGAGATTCGCGATCTACTGAAGGCACAACGGGAAGAAACAGCGAACTGTAGCGAAGATTTAGAAGCCACAGAAGCCACAGAGGAATTATAATATAATCACCCGGATACACTTTAATAAACCGTACTGCAACACATTGCAAACACCAAAATAAGACACCAAAGTGTAGCGAAAGGCGGGGGAGATTATGTGGTTTGGGCTGGTAGCTCCTATCGACACAGGCCTTATTGCTGAGAACCTTTATGCAATAAAGACAGGCATTGTAAATTTCTATATCTACACCAAAGGTGCTGACGTTGTCGCGCTTGACTCAGGCACTAAAGAACATATAATAAAGCGCGAGTTAGCTGCCGTGGGAATAAAACCCGAAGATATCTCAGCAATATTTTTGAGCCATTCCGATTTCGACCATGTTGGCGGATTACCGCTGTTCCGGGATGCGAGCGTCTACATCTCGCACGAAGAGGAGCCGCTTATTACCGGGAAAACTGCGAGAAAATTCGGATGCATACACAATAAAAAAATTAACAAACCATACTCTCTCTTAAAAGAGGGTGATATCGTCTCCGTCGGTTCAATAACTGTCAAGGCAATTGAAACGCCCGGACATACGCCGGGATCAATGTCATACATAATTGACGATAAAATTCTGTATGTAGGCGACACATTTACTTTCCGCAAGGGGCGTGTCTACCCTGTAGCCGGATTTCTTAACATGGATAAAAGAAAGTTGAATGAATCCCTGAGAAAACTTGGCAAGCTTTCGGATATCCGGTTTGCACTGACCGGGCATAGAGGCTATACCGATGAGTTTTCCAAAGCGATAGAGTGTTGGCGTTAGCACAAAGTCATGCAGGCAAAATGAGCAGCACCCGTACATGAACCGGGTGTTGCTTTCATTAATTAACAGTGTTGACAGGAAAGGCAATCATTGTAAAAAGGTAAGCAAAAGATAACCAAGAATGCATCAAATATGACAGAGCCTTAAACCTCTGATAACAGAGAAACAACAAAGAGCGGTATACGAGCGGCAGCCTCATCGCAAGCGAGAATGACGAAAAATCTGAGAAAAACCGTACAAAAATGAAAGGCGAAAATACACTTAGCCGGCAAAGATTTAAGGAATTAACAAAAAGTTCATAAATAAAAGGCTTGACAAGACGTTAAGACTACTGTAAATTGGTGAGCAATGGGTAACCAAACGGTAACCAAAACAAGCAAATATACACTCGTTATAAATGGAGGGTGGTGCATGGAAGAAAACAACAGCGTTGTGTTTTTCGAAGAAGTCCTTGATGCCGAGATTGATGATATATGGGATATCTTCTTTCCGTATATGTCGGAGAAAAAGGATAAACTACGAAAGCGGGATTCGGCTGAGCAGACAAAGCCGCGCAGGTATCTGAAATTCTTAACAATGTAAAAGTGTTGCAAAGCTATTGGTGGTGGATTTGCACAAAACAAAAGTAGGAGCTTGGAAAATTTCCGGGCTTCTATTTTTTGTTATAAAGAATAGCATTTACCGGTGGCTTTGCAAATGGTATAATATTGTTGCATCCGGCGAATTCCCGGGCAAATAAGCAGTCAACAACCATGCAGTAAGCAGCTCCGAAATTTATAGAAAAATGGAGACACACCTATGAATAAAGGACTTCCTTTTGTAAAAACAGACTTGCACATCCATTTGGACGGAGCGGTGGACCCGAAAACTCTGTTTGAGCTCGGTTTGGAACGGGATATTGACATGCCGGCAAAAACCCTTGAGGAGTTTACACCTTTTGTAATTGCCGAGCCCGATTGCAAGTCGGTAAATGAATACCTTGAAAAGTTTGCGCTTCCAACGAAGATACTTCAGGATAAAGCGGCGCTGACCAGGATAGCCGGGGAGTTAGTTGAACGGCTTGACAACCGGATGCTTGGTTACGCTGAGATTCGTTTTGCACCGCAGATCCACACACATAAAGGATTGACGCAACAGGATGCAATTGACGCCGTTTTAGAAGGGATAAATAATGCCAATCGGATAAATGGCATAAAAACAGGTCTGATACTCTGTGCGATGTCGTTTGGTGATCCGGAAGGAAACAAGGCACAAAACCTTGAAACAATTGAGCTTGCCGGGCAGTATACCGGATGCGGAGTAAATGCCGTTGACCTTGCCGGAGCGGAAAGACTATATCCTCTTTCAGACTTTTCTTATGTGTTTAAAAAAGCGCGCGAGCTTGGTTTGTCGTATACCTGCCACGCAGGGGACAGTGACGGACCTTCATCGGTCAGAACCGCGGTAATGGAGTTCGGCTCGAGAAGGATAGGTCACGGCCACCGCGTCTATGACGATCCGGAGCTGTGTGAACTGGTAAGGGATTTGGGAGTAACATTTGAAATATGTCTGACAAGCAATATCCAGTGTGACTCACAGCCAAGCTACAAGCTTCATCCCGCAAAAAAAATGCTTGATATGGGCATAAACGTAACGCTGTGTACAGACAATCCGGTTATTGCGGGAGTGACTATAGACAGCGAGTACGAAACAGCAAAAAAATACGCCGGTTTTAATGATGCCGACCTTGTTAAAATGAGCAAAAACGCTATAAACGCCGCATTTATCTCTGATGAAGAAAAGCGGGTACTTCAAAACATCTTTAAATAGCACATTTAGACACAAAATGCCGCTATGGCTTCGTATCGTTTGACAGAGGTTCGTTATGAAAAATGGAATCATAAAAATCTGGGTATGTCAGGATTGTGAAAAAGAGTATCTTGACAGACCGATAATGTGTTCAAAATGCAATGGTTTTGAATTCTACGTGATGTATGGCGGACAAGTGACAGATGCAGAAGAATTAACAAAACTGATTGATTCATATAAGGACGATGAGCCTGAAAATAAAACAAGGATTAGAATGTAACTCCCGGTCGTCGGCGTCACTTCCCGCACTTTTCATGATACTCCTGCAGCGAAAAAACATCCTCGTCCGGTTTAGTCAGCTTTTCCGAAATCCCCCTTACCCCTGCCAGTGCTGCCGTCAGTGTTGTCATGTAGGGGATGCTATATCGGATAGCTGATTTTCTTATGTTGAAATCGTCGCTTTCGGTGTGCTTTTTCCCACTGGGAGTGTTGATGATTATATCCAGATTACTATTCTTTATCGCATCATCGATATTCGGACGCCCCTCATGCATCTTTTTGATAAACACCGCTTTAACTCCCTTGGACGTTAAATACGCATGCGTTCCCCGCGTGGCAACGATATTGAACCCGAGGCTCTCAAAATGCCCGGCAACCTCAACAGCTCCCTCCTTATCCTTGTCCGTTACGGAAATCAGTACAGTCCCGGAAAGCGGCAAAACAGCCTTGCACCCCTCAAGCGCTTTATAAAACGCAAGCCCGAACGAATCCGACAAGCCTAAAACCTCCCCGGTGGAGCGCATTTCAGGTCCAAGCACAGGGTCGACCTCAGGGAACATATTAAACGGAAAAACAGCTTCCTTTACGCCGAAATACGGCACCTCAAGCCTCTTCATCGCCGAAAGGTCCAACTTCTCGCCCGTATACTCCGCCATAATCAACCGTACTGCAAGATGGACCATATTAAAATTACAAACCTTTGACACAATCGGCACAGTCCGGGATGCCCGGGGGTTGGCCTCCAAAACATACACCTTACCCTGATGAATGGCATATTGAATGTTGATCAATCCCACGACCCCGAACTCGCAGGCGATTTTACATGTATAATTGCGGATTGCCTCCTGTTGCTCCTCAGAAATATCAATAGGGGGGATTACACATGCGGAATCCCCGGAATGTATGCCCGCATACTCGACATGCTCCATAATCGCCGGAACAAACGCATGAATGCCGTCTGTAACGGCGTCTGCTTCGCACTCAAGGGCATTATCGAGGAAACGGTCAATGAGGATAGGCGAATCACTGCTGAGAAGCCGCCTGTTTGCCTTCATATAACTCACAAGCTGCTCACGGTCAAATAAAATCGCCATAGCCCGTCCGCCTAAAACATATGAAGGCCTTACCATTACAGGATATCCGATCCCGTTTGCAACGTTGACCGCTTCCTTCATATTGTGCGCCATCCCGGACTCCGGCATAGGTATGTTAAGCTGCTCCATTCTCTTCCTGAACAAATCCCTGTCTTCGGCAAGCTCGATGACATCAGGGGTTGTACCCAGGATCGGGATCCCGGCTCTCTTGAGTTCCATAGCGATGTTAAGCGGCGTTTGTCCTCCGAATTGAATGATGACCCCGAGCGGTTTTTCGTGATGGCAGATCGACAGAACATCCTCCACCGTCAGAGGTTCGAAGTAGAGCCTGTCCGAAGTATCATAGTCGGTTGAAACAGTTTCAGGGTTGCAATTTATCATAACTGTCTCAAACCCCAGCTCACGGAGTGTAAGCGCGGTGTGTACGCAACAGTAGTCAAACTCGATTCCCTGGCCTATCCTGTTCGGGCCGCCGCCCAAAATGATGACCTTCCTTCGTTCGCCCGCTCCGGCATCAACCGCAATCCCGCGCTCTTCTCTGGAAGCGGCAAGCTCTGCGGATAATATGCCGGTACCATTGTAAGTTGAGTAAAAGTATTCGGCGTCAAAACCGCTGACAGGCACGACATCCCACTGCTTATGTATCCCGACTACCTCCCTGTGCAGCCTGATATACTCCTCGGGAACCTCAAGCAAAAACGACAGATACTTGTCCGCAAAACCGTCCTTCTTTGCCCTCAGCAGTAACTTCTCCGGTAAAACGCGTTTTTTATAGGCAAGGATTTCGTTTTCCAGTTCAACCAGCTCGCTCATCTGCTCAAGGAAATATGGCTTTATTTTAGTGGCGGCATGTATATCATCAACGCTTAACCCCTTGCGCAGAGCCTCATATATCGCAAAGAACCTGTCGCTGTTCGGAACAGAGATAAATTGAAGCAGCTCTTCAGCGCTTAGCTCGTTAAAATCCTTTGCAAAACCAAGACCGCTTCGGCTTATTTCAAGTGAGCGGACGGCTTTCTGGAAAGCCTCCTTAAAGGTTCGCCCTATGCTCATTACCTCGCCGACAGCCTTCATTTGCGTACCCAGCTTATCCTCTATCCCGCTGAACTTTTCAAAAGCCCATCTTGCAAATTTCAAAACAATGTAGTCTCCGTGCGGAACATACTTATCAAGTGTGCCGTCCCTCCAGTAAGGAATCTCATCAAGCGTGAGCCCTGCAGCCAGAAGCGCCGATACATAAGCGATAGGGAATCCGGTCGCTTTTGACGCAAGTGCGGATGACCGGGATGTCCTGGGGTTTATTTCGATGACGACAACCCTGTCTTCTGCAGGGTTATAAGCAAGCTGCACATTAGTCCCGCCTATAACGCCGATTTCGGAAACAATGCTGAAAGCAATTTTCCTTAGCCGCTCCTGCAGCCCGTCGCTGATGGTAAGCATAGGCGCGGAGCAAAACGAATCGCCGGTATGCACACCCACCGGGTCAATGTTCTCAATCATACAAACAGCAATCATCTGGTCTTTAGCGTCTCTGACGACCTCTACCTCGAGTTCTTCCCAGCCCAGAATACTCTCTTCAACCAGAATCTGCCCTATCATTGAAGCCTGTATACCCCTTTTGGCAACAACCCGCAGCTCCTCTTTGTTGTAAACAATCCCCCCGCCGGTTCCGCCCATTGTAAAAGCGGGGCGAATCACCAACGGATAACCCAGCTTATCAGCCGCCTCTTCCGCCTGCTGAACAGACAACGCCTCATAGCTCCTTGCCATTTCAACACCGAGCTTATCCATAGCCTTCTTAAACTCTATGCGATCCTCCCCGCGCTCAATTGCATCGAGATTGACGCCGATTACCTCGACGCCATATTTATCCAAAGCTCCTTCCCTCTGAAGCTCGCGGCTCAGATTAAGGCCGGTCTGCCCTCCAAGGTTCGGAAGAAGAGCATCAGGCCTTTCCTTGGCAATGATTTTTGTAAGCCTCGCGGCATTAAGCGGCTCAATATAAGTAACATCGGCAACGGAAGGATCTGTCATAATAGTCGCTGGATTGGAATTTACAAGGATGATTTTATAACCCAGATTCCTGAGCGCCTTGCACGCCTGCGTACCCGAATAATCAAACTCACAAGCCTGCCCGATGATTATAGGCCCGGAACCGATTATCATAATCGTCTCAATATCACTTCTTTTCGGCATGTTAGAACATATTCCTTTCGATAATTCCCTGATACATATTATTCAAAGATTACATGAAATTCTGAGTACAACCCTAACAACAATAAATGTAAACCCCGCGTCTGTCAATAGCGATTGAACAGGGCTGCGGATAAATGCATAAATTTTGCATATATTCTGCCTTTCTTTGCTTTGCATTCCGCAAATGTATGGTTTATAATAGAGCTTGCGAAGCCGCCTGAAAGCCGTAAAAGAAACACCATAAAAAGAAACGGATGGTGCATAAAATGACAGGAAGCATGATAATATTTACCTTGTCAATACTGGTATCACTTGCGATGTTTTACCTTCTTGGCAAAATACGCGACAGCAGCAAGCGTGACAAAAGGATGCGCAGCTTCTACACATTAGCGGCTATAATGCTTGGATGGACATTATTCAACGCAGTCACAATAATCATTGAGCCTGAATATTTTGAGCTGGTAAACACCGTAAAAATGATATTTGTATGCATAATGCCTTACGCAAGCGCATGGTTTCTTATCAACTTTTCCGAATCCGGACTGGCCCGGCTGCGTGTACTTAGGAATGCTCTCATAATAATCCCGGCGCTGGACATCTTTGCGCTGATAACCAACCCGCTGCACAACCTGTACTTCGAATCATATGACTACCCGCGTGCGTCAGTTGGACCGGTTTGGACGGTACATCTGGTATTTGCCGCGATAACAATGGCGTTAATAATAATGGTATTCATCCGGTACATAGCAAAGAACGTGAGGCGTTCACCAATGCTTGTTCTGACAGGGATGAGCATACTTGTGCCATTTGCGTTAAACATGCTGTATTCATTCAGCATTGACGGATTCGCATATGACATCGCCCCGCTGGGATTTTTCGTAACAATCCTGTGTTTTTACTATTTTACAAACCTGTACAGCAAAGACCATGTGAGCAAGCTCAACAACGCGATAGCGGAATTTAATGATATGCCCGAGCTTAAATCAGGAGTGCCGGAGGACGCGGCGAGCCATATTTCTAAAGCAGGCTGCCGCGCATTAAATGCAACCAGAGTTGGGGTATGGACAACAAGTGCCGGTGCCGACGAGCTGGGAAACCTGATATGCTACGATACAGAGTTGGAAAAACACGCGAATCAAGATAATCTTAATATCACCAGCTGCGATGAATACAAGAAGCTGCTGCAGACTGAAAGCCATATAATTGTGAGTAGCACAAAGAAACCGAACCCGCTCACCCCCATATTACCCGCATACAACCCTGAGCTGCTTTCCGTTCTTGATACGCCGGTCCGGATTGACGGCAGACTGGTCGGTGTAGTGCGCATAGAGCAGGACAGTTGTGCGGAGTATCCCGATAAACGTGAATGGACCGACGATGAGCTGAGCTTTGCATCCTCTCTCGCCGGTATCATGACTATTGCATTGGAAAACAACGAGCATTATGAATTCATGCGCCGTACGGAAACACTCATGAGCAACATTCCCGGTTTGGTATACCAGTGCCTCAACGACCCTCCGGAATATACATTTACATTTGTGAGTAAAGGCAGCTTGGCGCTTTTAGGATACACTCCCGAGGAACTTCTGGGAAACAAAGCTGTCAGATTTCTCGACATTGTACACCCCGATGACCTCGAAGGACTTAAAGAGGAAAATGCTGCAACACTCGCGATAGGTCTGCCATTGGAAACAACCTTCAGAGTTGTTATGCAGGACGGTACTATAAAGTGGATATGGGAACGCAGCCGTGTTGTAGAATACAAGTTTGACGGAACACCGCGGTTATTGGAAGGCTTTTATACGGATATCACAGAACAGCGTCGTTTGGAAGCGGCGGAGCTTGCAAACCGGACAAAATCGGAGTTTCTGGCGAACATGAGCCATGAAATAAGGACGCCGATGAGTGCCGTACTCGGACTGACAGATCTTGCGATCCGCAACTTCCCGGGCAAATCAACTCTTAACTACCTTTCGAGCATAAAAAACGCGGGTCATCAACTGCTGTCGGTCATCAACGCAATTCTTGATATATCCAAGGTTGAATCCGGCGCAGTGGTACTCGTACAGAAGAAATACAATGTCCACGCACTGATACATGACATAGCAACCATTATTAATGTCCGTATTGGAGATAAGCCGGTTGATTTCATTATAGATGACGACCCCGATTTGCCCGTCGAAATGATAGGTGATGAAACAAGGATCAAGCAGATAATAATAAATATGCTTACAAATGCAGTGAAATTTACAAACAAGGGGCATATCCTGCTTGCCATTAACGCTGAAAAGTGCGAAAAAGAAGGGCAATACAGGTTAAACGTATCCGTGACGGATACAGGTGCAGGTATACGCAGAGAAGACATTAACGGCGTATTTGAGAGCTTCACGCATTTTGATACACGCAAGGACAGCAGTGTGGAAGGAACGGGACTTGGTCTTGCAATATCAAAGAACCTTGTGGAACTAATGGGCGGTGAGGTTTCTGTAGAAAGCACCTACGGGCAGGGGAGTTGTTTTTCATTCTATATAATACAGACAGTAGAAGATGAAAAACCGCTTTCAAAGCTTGTGGCGAACGAAAACCGGAAAGCGGCGGTATGGAAGCCAAATGAAGTAAAAGCCAATGTGCTTGCGCGAAAAATCAAAAAACTTGGTGCCGACTGTGAAATTATACAGAGTGCGGACGACATCTCAAAGTATACACACGTATTTTTCGATGCCTCGAAAATGAAGGAGGTCGCGGATGTACAATGCCCCGGCACAAAGCTGTTTGCAGTCGCCCGCAACTTCATTGACAAAGACAAAATAACACGGAACATGGAGTTTATAGAATCACCCTTCACCAGCATATTAGCGGCAAGGCTGCTGGGCATCAATACTGGCGACCAGTATACCGGGGGCGATGAAGGGCAGGATGAAACACTGCAACTGCACAATGTGCGATTGCTGGTTGTCGATGATTTTGATATAAATCTGGTTATCGCAAAAGAAACACTGTCGCAGTACGGCGGAACAGTAGATATCGCAAACACCGGCGCAAAAGCCATAGAAATGATTAAAGCAAATAATTATGACCTTGTATTTATGGACCATATGATGCCTGAACTTGATGGTGTGGATGTGACAAAAATAATCCGTGCAATGCCTGAGGAAAAGTATAAAAAAATACCTATTGTTGCGCTTACAGCAAATGTTGTGGGCAATGTACGCGACATGTTCATAAAGAACGGGATGAATGATTTTCTGGCAAAACCGCTGGAGCACAGGGAAATAGAAAGAGTGCTGCGTGAATATATGCCTGAGGAAAAACTATCATATCAAACAGAATAGAGATAACGGAGGCTGTAAATGAAATTCTCACAAATGCCATACGAAAGACCGGATATGAACACCCTGACCGCAGAGAGCGCATCACTCGTTGAAGCGGTGAAGAACGCCGGAAGCGTATCGGAAATAATGGAGCTGTATAAAAAGCATAAAAAGGTGTATAACAACATCGAAACTCTGGCTTCGCTTGTATACATCCGCCATACACTGGATACAAATGACGAATTCTACGACGGTGAAAATGACTTTTTCGATGAGAACGACCCCATACTTGAGAAGCTCGGAATTGACTATTATCGTGAAATGATTAACTCCCCGCTCCGGGAAAAGGTCACAAAGGAACTTGGTGAAAAATGGTTCGCGGATGCCGAACTGAAGCTGAAAGGCTTTGACGATAAAATAATAAAGGAGATGCAGAAGGATAACGCGCTTTGCAGTAGGTATGACAAGCTCCTTTCGTCGGCAAGCCTGGATTTCGACGGGAAAAAGAACAACCTCTCCCAACTGCGGGCATACCAGTTATCGCCTGACAGAGAAGTACGAAAAGCGGCATATGCGAAAAGAACGGAGTTCTTTACAGAACATGAACATAAGCTTGACGAGATATTTGATAAGCTTGTAAAGCTTCGCGACAAAATGGCTGTCAAACTGGGCTTTAAAAATTTCATTGAGCTGGGATACATATGGATGCGTCGCGACAGTTATGACGCAGTTGCCGTAAAACGCTTTCGCGATCAGGTGAAAAAAGTCCTTGTGCCGTTCCTTGAGGAGCTGCACGAGCAAAGACGAAAAGATTTGAAACTCGACAGCCTTAAGTTCTACGATGAGGATATCTTCTATATAGACGGCAACCCCACGCCGAAAGGTACGCCCGGGGAAATGTTCGAAGCAGGGAAGAAGATGTATGATGAACTCTCGGAAGAGACAAAAGAATTCTTTGACTATATGCTTGAAAACGAGCTGTTCGACGTAATGGCGAGAAAAGGGAAATCGGGAGGCGGCTACTGCAGCTACCTGGCAGATTACGGCTCGCCGTTTATCTTCGCCAACTTTAACGGAACCAGCGAGGATGTAGACGTGCTGACACACGAATGCGGACATGCCCTGTACGGATACCTTTCGAGGAACATCGAAATAGTGGAATATCAGGAGGAAACATATGATGTAGCCGAGATACACTCCATGGCAATGGAATTTTTCACTGCCGACTGGATGGAGCTGTTCTTTAAAGAGGATACGGAAAAGTTTCTCTATAAGCAACTGGCGACTGCGCTGACGTTTTTACCATATGGCTGCATGGTCGACGAATTCCAGCACATAATATATGAAAATCCGGAGATGACACCGGAGGAACGCAAAAACGCGTGGCAGAAGCTTGAAAAGGAATATTTGCCGCACCTCGACTATGACGGCGACCGGTTCTTCGGAAAAGGCGGACACTGGCAGCGGCAAACACACATATATGAGGACCCGTTCTATTACATCGACTACTGCCTTGCGCAAACATGTGCGCTCCAGTACCGCATATGGATGGAAGAAAATAAAAATGCGGCATGGAACAGCTACATCGACCTTCTTAATAAAGCAAACACACGCAAACTTACCGACCTCATAGCAGAAGCCGGACTTAAATCCCCGTTCGAAAACGGCTGCATAGAAGGCATTGTGAGCGGAGCCAAAGAACTGTTGGCAAAAATGAGATAATCTGATTAAAAAGCGGAAAATGGGTTAAGCGGCAACAGGATAAGGCTTACAACAGGAGGAGAAGCATGAGTTTTGACAAGCTTTTATCAGTGATCGACAAGGAACGGAAATTATATATACAGATGCACCGCCCGCCCGACCCCGACTGCCTGGCATCCGCATATGTGCTGTCCGGGATGCTTAAAAACGCAGGGCTGGAATCCGGTATAATTTACACGGGACTTATCAGCAAACCTGAAACAACAGAGCTTATCAACAATCTCGGCATAAAACTTATTCGTCTGGACACGGACAAAAATAAAGGCCTGATTCAGAAAGAGGATCAAATCATTGTTGTGGACTGCCAGAAGGAAAACAGCAATGTAGCCCCCTTACCGGCCGAATACATTGCCTGCATAGACCATCACCCCGAACTTTCGGAAAATGTCTACGCTTACGTGGATATACGCCCCGATTACGGAGCATGCTCGAGTATCATATATGAGTACGCCGTGAATGCGGGTTACGAGCTGGACCCGGTTCAGGCGGCGCTGCTGGTATACGGGATACGCATAGATACAGACGATTTAAGCAGGAGGAAATATTTAAAGGATATTGACATATTTGCCGCGCTGTATAAAATCGCCAATCTGGAAATACTCTCAAATATAGGACGCAACTGCATCCGGCCGGAGGATATAAGCACAACGATAGTCGCCTATGAAAACCTGACGATTAAAAGCAATATAGCTTACAGCTTTGCCGGGGATGATAAACCCAAGGAATCTCTGGCTGAGCTTGCAGACAAGCTAATCTCCCTTGCCGATATCTCCTTTGTGGTAGTTTACAGCAAATGCTTCAACGGTTACAATTTCTCGCTCAGGTCACAGACCTTCACAATGAACGCGGGAAAAATCGCAAAGCACGCCTTCTCAAAAGCCAACGGCGACGGGGGAGGGCATAAATACATGGCAGGCGGGTTGATACCAAAAGTAGCCTTCATGGACCTGTCGGGAAGCAAAGCAGTAATGGAACGCGTAATCGAGCTGATCGAGGAAGCGATTATAGCAGTAAATGAAGAAAATGAAGAAAGCGAAAATCCCACCCCCGCTTAAGTAAGCCGACAATAAGTAAGATACCCGGGCAATCGCCTATACGATTGTGCCGGGTATCAAACATTAATCGCTTACAAACTCTCGCCGAAATCCTTGCGGAACTGCTCAACCAGCTTCTGCGGCCAATCCCCGATAGGCTCGAGCCGACCGAAGAAGAAACGCAGCATGGCAGGCTCCTCAATAAACCGCAGCCCGCCAATCAAATGGCGATTATTAAACAGCCAGTTTATACGATCAGCCGTGTATTTGACCTGCGACAGAGTAAACACACGCCTCGGCACAGCGATACGCGCAAGCTCCAACTCGGCAAACCGCTCGCTTCCGTCCTCATTACGCTGCTCGGAGAGCGTGCCGCGCTCCATGACCCGCACACCGCCTGCGATAAAAATCGCTGCAGCCAAAGCGCCCGCCTTGTACTGCTCCTGCGGTATATGAGAGCAGAACTCCATGGCATCCACATGGCAGCCCAGCCCGCCGGGAGGTGTCACGACCGGAACGCCTTTAGCTATAAGCTCATTGCACAAAGCCTCGACAATTATCGGTGTCTGGTTGATAACCTCAAAATCCATAGTCTCCTCAAGACCCACAGAAAGCGCTTCCATCTCACGCACAGACATTCCGCCATACGTCAGGAACCCTTCATAAAGCGGAATAAGCTCACGCATCTTAAGAAACAGCTTTTCGTCGGAAACAAGAATACCGCCGCCGCGTGCAGAGCCCAGCTTACGTGCAGAGAAGTATACAACATCCATAAATGATGTTATCTCTCGCGTGATTTCCTTTATATCGACATCCTTATATTCGGGGTCACGTACCTTGATGAAATACAGGTTATCTCCCAAAAGACTTGCGTCGTATACGAGTGGTATACCATGGCTGCGGCAGATACGTGAAACCTCGCGCATATTACCCATTGACACCGGCTGCCCGCCGATAAGATTGGTACCGGCTTCGATTCGCACAAATGCAACATTCTCCTTGCCGTTGCGCGCAATAGACTCATTGAGCTTATCGATGTCGATATCGCCCTTAAATGGCGCGTCGCTCTTGATTTTAAGACCCTCATCACCGACGATTTCTTCGACAGTACCGCCATTGATTGTGATATGCGCCTTTGTTGTTGTGAAATGGTAGTTCATGATAGTGACCATTCCCGGCTTTACAAGAACCTGTGAAATAATGTTTTCACTTGCGCGGCCCTGATGCGTCGGCAGGAAATACTCCATTCCGAATATATCCTTTATAACCGCCTCAAGACGATAGAAAGTCTCCGACCCGGCATAGCTGTCATCAGCCTGCATCATAGCGGCATACTGGTTCTGGCTCATGGCATTGACGCCGCTGTCCGTCAGCATATCCATGAACACATCGCGGTTTTTCAGCAGGAAGGTATTGTACCCCGCATCCTGCATACACTTCAGTCGCTCCTCCACAGGCAGCAGGTTCACCTTTTGAACCATACGCACCTTGTGCATCTCGAGCGGGATGTTTTCCCCCGACAGGAATTTTACGTTTGACATAATGATTCTCCTTTTCTTTTTCTACTTGTGGACCTTCTTAACTCATGCTCACCCGAAACAAAAACCCCGAGCAAGCCGTTACTTGCTCAGGGACGAGAAAACTTCCCGCGGTACCACCCTGATTACGATAAAATCGTCACTCAACGGAATCAAACAATTCCAGCCTCGATAACGGAAGGCAACCGTACGCTCCTACTAAAAACATTTTTCAGAACATCAGCTCGGGAGTGTATTTACATATCCGTCAGCACCTGCTTGCACCAACCGCAGTATCTCTAATCATCGGAACACTTGCGCTGCAGTAATTACCGACATACTGAGTGAGGATATCTTTCTCTCCGTCACAGCCTTTAACTCCGCCCATTATAACAAAGAAAAACAAAATGTCAAATGTTTTATAGTGATTTTACGGTGTTGTTATATAACTAAGCAATTAAGAGTGATATAGTTCACAATAGGATTGAAGCGCGATAAGGAGTCTGTGTTTTTCGATTTCCAAGCGAGTTAAGCGCCAGCGCTACAGCTTGAATATAGTCTTAACCAGTAGCGCGCTTGTCTGAGCGACGAAATCGGTAAAAATACAACTCCGAATACAAGCGCACGCCAGACCTGTGACTTGTAACAACCACATCAAACCTATTCATCTAAATCATCACCTGCAACTGCCGCCTCCCACTGCATATCCTTCGGAATCCACTTCTCCAAAACAGAATTCAAAACAACCGTATCAATCGGCTTTGACAGAAAATCATCAAACCCGCTCTGCATAAACATATCCCTCATACCGGAAACCGCATCAGCCGTCAGCGCAATAATCGGAAGCTTATTGAAATAAGAATCGCTGTCACCTAAAGCCCTAATCCGCTCAGTGGTCTCAACACCATCCATGCCCGGCATCCGGTGATCCATAAAAACCAAATCATAACGCTTCGCCTTGACCGCATCGATTGCTTCCGGACCGCTGATACGCAAATCCACGCTCATTTTGTAAGGCCGTAGCAACCCCTGCGCCACTCTGAGATTATAACTGACATCATCAACAACAAGCACTCTCGCATCCGGTGCGGTAAAGCTTACGAGAATCTCATCGGTTTTTATGATTGCATCAGGATCAGTTATGCCGTTAAAAACATTCGCAATAATCACAGTATGAACCGGCATTGAAAGATTGAGCCAGACACCCTCAGGTACAGACTCGCCAAACTCCGAGAGCAAAACTATTTTAGTATCTGCACAGACCTCGAGCAAAGCATCCCGGTTATCAAAAAACAAACCGGATGAAATAAAAGCGAAATTATAGCTCCCGGCGGTCATCATCCCGTTGAAAACCTCAACGCTTGAAGTAAGCTCGCACCTTACCCCGAGCTGATAGACTGTACTGAATAAAGAATCGGCATAAACCTCCCGTTGCTCCAGGATAATCGCGCTCTTCTCCTTAGGCCTGTCAACAACCGCTAGCTTCTCGGGGCTATTTACTCTTTGAGGCACCTTAACCGTAAACGTGCTGCCCTTGCCATACTCGGACTCAACAAAAATATCGCCGTCCATAGCCTCGACGATGCCCCGGGTGATAGCCAACCCCAAGCCTACCCCGTCAAGCTTTTCGATTGACCCGGAACCGCTTTGGAAATATTCGGTAAACAGGCTGTCCAAATCCTCCTGCTTTATACCGCTGCCGGTATCCTCCACAGACATAAACATATTTATATTCTGCTTATCAGTAAACTCCCCCTTGACAGTCAGGGAGATATGCCCGCTGTCGGTATACTTAACGGCATTTACCAGAATATTGATTAAAACCTGGCGGATTCTGACATCATCTCCGATAAGAGCCCTTGGTAGAGAGCGGTCAAGATTGACCGTGAACAAAACATTAGAATCAGGGATTTTCATGCGGATAATACTTATAACATCATTGATCAGCACCGAAAGAGAATAGCTGACAGGTATTATTTTCATATTCCCCGCTTCGATTTTCGAGAAATCAAGAAGGTCGTTGATTATGGATAAAAGATTCACGCTGGCCTGCTTGATGGTGGCTGCATTTTCCTGAACGGGATTTGACGTATCCTCACGTAAAATGAGTTCAGTCAAGCCGATAATAGCGTTCATGGGAGTACGTATCTCGTGGCTCATCTTTGCAAGGAATTCGCTTTTTGCGTTGTTTGCTTCAATAGCGCCGTGCATTGCCGACTCCAGCTTGTTCTCCATCTCCTTGAGCATGATTGTGTTCGCAATCAGGTATGCGGCGGAACGCATTGTCTCAGTTGCCTTATCGTCAAAAACCCTTTCATTGAAGCAATCATCAAAAAGTGCGAAACCCCAACTGACTCCGCCGATAAAAATCGGTGTGATAAAAGCCGTATTGATCCCGTAGAAGTTTAATGTATGTGCGGTAACGGGGTCGCTGAGCGATTTGATAGGCCCGTTTATAACAATCTCTCCGGACATTATCCTCTCCCAGTTCGATGATAAATAATCCAGATTAAACTCCTCAGGCTCACCCTCCGGCTTAACAGACCCGCCCGAGCTCCTGCTCCAGAAGAAAACCTGCACAGTGTACGCTCTATCCTCCTTGAGAAAACCGCGCCATACAGAAACCTTGTCAAACCCGACCCTGTCGGCAATAAGCTTTATACCGGCGGACATCCTTTCCTCAAACGACTCATCCGTTTGCGAAAGAAAAAGGAAAGCCATATCATTTAGCGAAGTCAGCATGTTGTTTTGCTCATTGATCTGATCAAGTGCTCTGTTTATATCGGTTATATCCTTTAATACGACCACCTTGCAAACAGCATCATTAAAAACATCGGTTTCCACAGTGAGAGCCATATCGCACGTTCTCATATTCAAAGCGGTATTGACCGTAACAATTCTGCTTGAAAAACTGGTTTCGAAGAAAAACATACCCGGCTTAATATTGTTTAGAAGAATATTCTCAGATATGCTCCGGCCGATAGAGCTTGCACCCAGAAACTCTATAGCGGCGCGGTTTTCAAGAGTAATAATATTTTCATGGTCAAGCACATAAATCGGAACAGTGGCTGAAGTAAACGTATATCCTGATACATTTGACACGGTTATGCCGAAAAGCTTGTATTTTCTCATAGAGTAAAAAACAAATAAGGACACGGGCAGCAGCGAAAAAGCGCCCAGTGGTATAATCGTGAGCTCGGTAAAAGTAGGAATATAATGCTCGGTTATAAATATAAACGGTGCGGCAACTATTGATAAAAGGATGATAACGGAAACCTGCCTGCGGTAACGCCTCAACTTATTTTGATGAAGCCACTTAAAATGCAGAATCAATATGACGGAGATAATAAACACCGAATAAACGAAATGTAGCCTGAATACCGGTATGTGGTAATAAGAAAACTGGTTTCCGTAATATGTATCCCTGAAAACAATATCACCCAAAAGAACGCAAAGAGTGCTCATAGCTGCGGATGTGAGCCATGTCACTCTTAGAAGGTATCTGTATACCTTGTGCTTAAACTTTATGAAATTGGTCAGGAAAAGCAGCCACATCGGAGCAAACAGACTCAAAGCGACAAAGCTGATTGCCCAGTAAACATGGATGAGGGCATCATTTTCCGCTATCGTCATTATTCCTTGAAAGAAGCTGAATATAAAAAGCGATGCGCCTGTCAGTATGTAATCGCGCCGCGCCCTGGTACGCACGTCATACATAAATGTCGACACGGCTATATACAGATAGCTGACACTTGTCAGAAAGAACATAACTGCAATAAAGATAACCCAGTTATAATCCGTGTTCATGCTTCCTCTCTATCCGGCTATCTGTACATTTAAGCCTGTATGTTGTCAAACAGGAGTGGCAGTACGTTAACGCTTGGAGAATTGAGGAGCTCTCCTTGCAGCCTTAAGACCGTACTTTTTACGTTCCTTCATCCTGGAATCGCGGGTAAGGAAACCGGCATCCTTTAAAACCGGCCTGTAGCTTTCGTCCAGCAGAAGTAATGCGCGTGAAATGCCGTGCCGGATGGCTCCCGCCTGACCCGTAACACCACCACCCTTGACAGTCGCAGTAATATCGACCTTACTGACCATGTCGGTGGTGCTTAAAGGCTGACGAACGATATACTTGAGGGTTTCAAGCCCGAAATAGTCATCTATATCACGGCCGTTTATCGTAATAGTACCGGAACCTCCCGCAAAAAGATGAACTCGTGCGACAGAGGATTTCCTTCTGCCTGTGCCGTACAAATACGGTTTCTTACTTGTATACATTATTGCACACCTCCTTGACCATCCTGAACTCTTGACCATACGACCGGCTTTTGAGCCTCATGCTTATGCTCTGCACCTGCAAAAACACGTAAACGCTTTAACGCGCCGCGATCTCTTGAATTCTTTGCCATCATACCCTTGACAGCCTGAGTCATGGCAAAATCCGGTCGCGTTTCCATAATGCGCTTATAGCTGGTCTCCTTGAGACCCCCAACCCAGCCGCTGTGGCGGCGGTAGAACTTCTGTTCAAGCTTGTTGCCGGTAAGGACAGCATCGGCGCAATTGATGACAATAACAAAATCACCGCAATCAACATTTGGTGTATAATCAACCTTATGCTTACCGCGTAAAATGTTTGCCGCCTCAGTGGCAGTACGCCCGAGCGGCGTTCCGGCAGCGTCAAGAATATACCAGTTGCGGGCAACGGTATCCTTTCGAGCTAGTGTAGTTGACATTATAACAACCCTTCCTTAAAATAAGAATTACGAAGCCCATTATGTATACCATAAGCAAAAACAAGTGTCAATACCAAAAAAGCAGAAAAATCAAACTACACTCTACATACTCTCGAATACTCCGAAATACTGCAAAATGCTCCCGAATGCTCAATATCGAAATTAGAATTAAATGGTTAAAGCGAAAGAAATTGCAATTATGCTGAACAAACTGACAGGCACCGTACGCCGCTGCATCGAAGACTACAAAATGATAGACCGGGGAGAAACAATAGCCATCGGCGTATCCGGCGGCAAAGACTCGCTTGCTCTCCTCTGCGCCCTGAAAAGCCTTCAGGAATACCACCCTAAGAAAATAAAGCTCCACGCAGTGACACTGGACATGGGCTTTAAAGAAATGGACTTCTCCGGAATTGAAAAACTATGCAAAAAACTCAAAGTACCATACACAAAAAAACGCTCGGACATCGCCCGGATAGTGTTCGATGAACGAAAAGAGAAAAACCCGTGCTCGCTATGCGCAAAAATGCGCCGTGCCGCACTCTGCAACATAGTCAAAGACCTTGGAATAAAAAAACTCGCATTGGCACACCATTACGACGACGCAGTAGAAACATTTCTGCTCTCACTCCTGTATGAAGGCCGCCTGCACTGCTTCCAGCCGGTAACACATCTTGACAGAACGGATATAACACAAATAAGGCCAATGCTGTATGTTGGAGAAAAAGCGATAATAAAGCTTGCGGAAGCACAAAAGCTGCCGGTAGTGCATAACACATGCCCTATGAACGGAGTCAGTAAGCGTGAGGAAATAAAAAATCTGCTCAAAACACTGGGTGCAAAACACCCGGATATAAAAAGTAAAATATTCGGCGCGATGAAACGGCTGCCGATAGAAGGATGGTAAAAGACATGGAAACACGCATATTTATAGCAAGCTGTAAAGAGTATGAACAGGTGGAAGCCGCCGTGGAGCGGGTGCTTGACGCATTTGGAGGAGCAAGCGCGATCCTCAACGGACGAAAAAGGGTGCTGGTCAAACCAAACCTCATTATGCCGCGAAAACCGGAAGACGCTGCAACAACACATCCGGCTGTCATTGAAGCAATCTGTACCATATTCGTAAAAGCGGGAGCGGAGGTTGAAATAATCGATTCAACCGGCGGACCGCACACAAAATTCATATTAAAAATGTTGTATGGAAAAACGGGGATGAAAAAAGCGGCGGAGAAAAGCGGAGCGAAGCTGTCCCTGAACACATCCACGAAAACAGTAGACTACCCGGAAGGGCGGATAATAAAAAAGTTTGACCTTCTCTCACCCGTATTGGAAGCAGACCTCGTGATTACCGCGGCAAAAGCAAAAACACACAGCTATCAGGCGATGACAGGCTGTGTGAAAAACCTGTTCGGATGCATACCCGGACTGGGGAAACCGCTTCTGCACAGGAAATACTCAAAAAAAGATGATTTTGCGGGAATGCTTGTCGACATATGCGAGCGTATAAAACCGGGATTTAGCATACTCGACGCAGTGTACGGCATGGAAGGAGCAGGGCCGACAGGCGGCAACCCGAAGCACCTGGGAGCAATAATAGGCGGAATATCCCCTTATGCCGTTGACCTGGCACAATGCTACTTAATGGGACTGCGAACTGACAGCGTATACACCATAAAAGAAGCCGCGATGCGTGAACTGTCGCCAAAGAACCCCGAAGCGCTGACATGGCTCGGTGATGACCGCGAACCGCTCAGGACAAACTTCAAACCGGCAATAAAGCATAAAAACGATATAATACCGATTATTAAAGAAAACTGCACAGGGTGCGGCGACTGCGCCCGCGTCTGCCCGATGGAATGTATCACAATACAGGAACGCAAAGCCGTTATAAGCGGAAAAGAATGTATAAGGTGCTATTGCTGTCATGAATTTTGCCCGGCAAAAGCCATCTCGCTTGAATAACGCCTTTAATGCAAATTTCTTATTGTAATCTAAGAAAAAAACTGCTATTATGTAAAATGTTAATCAATTATAACACATTTGACAGACATAGTAAGGAAACTGGTATAAGTGGTATCCAAGAAATACCTGAAAGATTACCGTCTGGAAGAGCAGGTAGGCAGCAACGGGCGGATTAAAACAAAAGCCGTATATATCGGCGGCGAATACCGGCTGACGCCGGAAACCTCGACGAGAGAAAAACGCCTGATACTAAGCCTTACCGCAATACCCTGCCTCTCATTGATAGGAGCGCTTATCCCGGTAACGCAGGCTGCGCGCACAATATACGTAATAATGCCTTTTATGTTCTCAGCGCTGCCAATATACCTTATGATAACTACAGCAATAAACTACTGCCGCACCAAAGAACCGATGAAACGCGAGCAAGCGGAAAGAATAGCCGCCAGAATGCCCGCAGGCGCACTGATAACGATAATACTCAATACCGCAGCATTTATCGGGATGGTTATGACCGCCGCTATATCTTGGGGAAGCTTCCCCGCAGGAGATATAATCTTCGGCACACTGGCAATTATCATAGCCGCCTCGTCTGCAGTTATACTATCCAAAACCCGCAAACTGAAACCCGCCCCCGCCATTTGATCCCATATAACAACTATTACTGTTTACGTCTGGAATGAAGCGCGATGAGTATATTTCATCCTCGAAGAGGTGAAAGAGTTAAGCGCTAACGCTACAGCTTGTATATAGTATCTACTGGTAGCGCGCTTGTTTGAGCGACGAAATCGGTAAAAATACAACTCCGATTGAAAGCGCGTACCAGACTAGAGAAAGAATCAATACACGCATGCGTGTGTAGATAAATATTATGAGGAGGATAAAAATGAAAAGCAAACTGAAGAAAACCTTATGCTTAGCACTCGCGCTCGTAATGCTGATAGCAATCGCGGCGTGCGGACAGGATGAAGTAACGCCGGTAGCGACACCGACGCCGACGCCGGAGGCCCAGACACCCGCACCGCCCCCGCCGCCACCGCCTCCGCCACCGGAAGACCCCAAAACTCTGGTTGTGGGCTACAGCATGTTCTCACAGAAGTTCAGCCCGTTTTTCGGAAAAACAGCGTATGACATGGACGTGGCTGATATGACTCAGGTATCGCTCATTATCAATGACCGCGTCGGCAACATCATTATGAATGGAATAGCAGGGGAAACTCACAACTACAACGGCGTTGATTATTTCTATTCCAATGTTGCTGATATTGTCATCGACCAAAGAGCCAACGGAACAGTTGATTACAACATCACACTTCGTGATGATATAGTCTTTTCCGACGGAGTCCCTATGACAATCGACGACTTGATCTTTAATATGTACGTCTACTCCGACCCGACATACGACGGAAGTTCAACCTTCTACAGCCTGCCGATAACAGGGATGAACAGTTACCGCACAGGCGTGTCACCCGAGATATTTGACAAATACGAAGAGCTTGGCTGGGCAATATTCGAAGCCGGTATAGACAACAGCAACTTCGATGATTGGACAGAGCAGCAGCAGAACGATTTCTGGACAGTATACTTTGAAAAAGGCGGCCTGGCGTTTACACAGGAAATCGTTGATTTCTGCGTATCCAACTACGGTTCATTCCTTGGTGTAGTCTGGAACAGCGAAGTAGCGCTAGGCATGTATGCATGGGGCTTCGGCTGGCCGGGCGATCCCGATGCCGGTGAAGACGAAGTGTTCTATACCGCCGGACTTGAAAGGGAGTTTGACATTGCAAGCGGTAATGAACCCACAATCGAAGATTTCTGGGAGGAATTAAAAGACTTGTGCGGCATGGACTTCAGCAGCGGTGGCTTCGGTTATGAATCCGCAGGCACAGCACTTGAGCAGTTTATGGTTCTTGCATTCATCTCCGGCGAAGGTCCGAAAGACCCTGAAGCAGGCGGTGAAATC
>Ga0123356_10001027_pt1 | contig 31033 bp, 45 predicted proteins | sample TergutEmb28metaG_2_FD_92546 | JGI IMG/M metagenome (GOLD analysis project Ga0123356, IMG submission 92546) | Embiratermes neotenicus P3 segment gut microbial communities from Petit-Saut dam, French Guiana - Emb289 P3 | ecosystem: Host-associated > Arthropoda: Insects > Digestive system > Gut ...
CCTCTACTTGTGTTTTCTGTTGTACTCGAAAAAAGACCGCCCGATGCTTCATCGGCGGTCTTTGATTTCTTTGATGCTGAAAAAAGAGCAGACTTAATGCTGTGCTGTGCTGTGCTGTGCTGTGCTGTGCTGTGCTGTGCTTTAAAATTGTACGCAGCCTTCTTCACTTGTCAACTCCTTTTGTTAGTTTTCTTTTGAAACTATGATATGGGCAGAAAACACCCCACACATAGTTTGTCTAATTTTAGCAAAACAATTCAAATCATGCAAACGATTTTCGACACTTTTTAACAAAGTTTTTTTACATCATTCCCAACCGCGTAAACCAAGAGATTTTACTTTTTCGTTGATTTCGTCAAATGACGACTGCCCCATGTTCCGCATCTTTAATACATCATTGCGTTCAAGCCACATGAGTTGCTCGACGTAATTTATCCCGCCTCTTGCAAGGCTATTCCGCGCACGAGCCGACAAGCCAAGTTTTTCAATCGGCATCGCCCAATCTTGTGTTGGATTGGCTTTTTCTGCCACTGCGAGTATTTGTTTCGCAAGTTCTTTTACAAGAGATAATGTATCATCCACACAGTATTGTAATTTACCGCTTCCGTTAAAGTCAACGACTATTTTTACCGCTTCCGTTAAATTGAGCATATGCACAAATTACCGCAAATTCTTAAAGAGTTGAGAGAAGAAAAAGGACTCACGCAAACCCAACTTGCAAATCATTTGGGATATAAAAGCCCTGTCACAGTTAATCAATGGGAAACAGGAAAACGGACACCAGAGCTTGATAACTTAATTGCAATCGCAAAGTTTTTTGACGTCACGATTGATTATCTTGTAGGCGTTGAAAAATAAATAACAAAACACCATTTCCGACGCTCTACAAACCTTTTTTCAACCTTTGCGGTTGGGTTTAGGTATCAGAGGTAGAAACCGTGTCAACGGAAAAAAACAATCGCTGAAGCCATAAAGGATTGCCCTTGAAAAAGGCAATTCTTTTTTTCGTGCGCGATAAATTAAGGACCTGTCGTTGACAGCGGTTTCTACCTCTGATTTTTTGACCCCCAACCGCAAAGGTTGAAAAAATTCAAAAAAGGAGGTAAATGGAAATGGAAAAAGAAGCTAAAAGGTATTATCTGAGTGAATTCAAGTACCATGATGAAACTCATGAAATCACCTTTAACATCGTCGAGATCAATTTTGACAAGTTTGAAATAACGATTGCGATAACCGACGATGGCAAAATAAGCGTTCAAACTTTTGATCTGAAATTGGAAGCCGGACGCTTGTTTTTTGAATACGGCATAATGCTCGACAAAGTTGCCGTCGATGACTTTGAACAGGTCGAAAATTAAAAACAAAAAAGGAGAAAAAACTACTATGAAAACCAAAGCAACACACATGGAACAGCAAAAAGATGAGAGCCGAATCAAATACTTGGCCGAGATACAAGCACAGCGCGAAAGAGATTTTCAAGATGCCAGGACACTTGAAGCCGATTTGAAAAACGCCTGCCCAGATTGTCAAATCATACGCAGCATTACAGAAATACAAAAAGGAATTTGTGACAATTGCGACTTTGACACAAACAAAAAGTCAGCGATGACCGTCAATGGGTATCGTATTGAAACTTCCATGCGCCCGTTCCGCGAACAATACAGGTTAGTCAGTCCAACAAATCAGATGCTTCTTGAAAGAGCAACCTTCGCACAATGTTGGTCCTTCGTTATCACTTCCCTACTACACAAGAATCGCACCGCTATGGTGGCTGGAGGTGCTGCATGAAGCCAATTAAGATTAACGACAAAGACGCAATAAACAAATTGAATGAGAAGCTCGTCAATCTCATTAACGAACAAGAAATGATGAAAGACAGGAATGCCTATTATCGCAAGCACGGCACAATGAAAGGGTTTTTTGACTGGTCAGACGAAAAGGCAGCCAAAGTTGATGCCACTATCGCAAGTGCACCCAGTTGGCAAGAGAAAGCACCTTACCGAAATTACCTACTTGTCAACAACAGTGCCGAGATTCGCCGGACAAAGAAACGCATCGAGGAATTATCCAAAATCCAAAACAATGAGGGGCTTGAATACGCAACCGATGGTTTGGGGTTCCGAGTTGAAGAAAACAAAAATTTAATGCGAATACAGATTTTCTTCGACACAAAACCAGAAGCCGATACAAGGACATACCTCAAACAAAATGGTTTCAAATGGGCACCGAGTCAAGATGCCTGGCAACGTCATCTTAACGAAGGCGGAAGATGGGCCATAAAGCGCTTCATCGAGAAACAACGTGCTGGAGGTGAAAAATGTACGGAGCAATAAATTATGACAGCCCATTTGAAGATTTGATAACTGAGAAAAAGAACTTGCGTGATTATATCCGCTGGGGGAAAAAGCAGTTGGATAGGCACATGGAAACTGGTGCGCCTATCACTACACGCAACAAAGGGATTGTGACTAATTACGGTTACTTTGAACTTGAAAGCGATTTAGGTGATGCCCAAATGGAACTGCACAAAATCGAAAACATAATCAGAATAAAAAGGAGAATCAAAAGATGAAAAATTCAAAAGAATTATCTACCCTACTAACCTCTATCCACTGTATCAATTTTACAGGAAGTCGAGATAGTGATATTCACAACATCGTCGAATACTCATTTAAGCGATTATTTGGGGCTAACACCAATCTTATAACGCTTGCGTGCATCGGTAAAACAAAAGAACAAATGATGCCAGAGATTATGCACGTATTGGAACTTGATACTCAATACAAAAAGCACTTTGAAGAAATCGAGCCAATGAAGTTGAAAGCACCGACAGTTTATACAGTTTTGGTCGATTGGGTAAATGACAGTGGAGATGACGATACGCAAGCATATTTATTCAGCACCCTCGAAAAAGCAAAAGCACACCTACGCAAAGAAGCCCTTGCAGATCTTGAAGCTTATCGAGGCGATGAAGTTTATTGCGACGAAGGGTGTGATACAGCATTTGTCAAAGAGTTGCGCGACGAATTTGACGATGACTTTGGCATTGTTGATTCCGAAGATTTAGCCGATTGGGTCGTTCTTGCCACGCCGACGCTTTACAGCAGTTGCAAGCAAGGCAGATATGCCGAAGACCACTTTAATGTCAGAATCGTGGAAAGCGTAATTGACGAAATAAAAAAGGAGGAAAAGTAATTATGAAATTTGAAGAACTTAAAAAGCAAGCAGCCGAAAGAATCGAAGAAATCAAATCCGACTACAAACGGCACTACACCGAAACACTTGCAAACCACAACATAAATACCGCGGTGGAACTTTGTAACGACTGCGTTATTTATGAACTTGCGTGGGCCTGGGAAGTATCGTGGCACTGTATTAACTTGCTTGAAAATATCGAAAACGATAGCATCGAATACCACGAATTAAGCGAAGTGCAAATGCTTCTTGTTGAACAAGCAAACCAAATGGACTGGATTATGCGATGGTATGATGGACAACAATACTCCCCCGATGCTTCCAGAGGTGAAGCCATAGATGATTGGTTACTTGGTTGCCTCGAAAAATATCAAAACGAGGAGGCAGATTAACCATGAATGAAATCAAGCAAAGCGATGTGGTTCTTGACTGCACGTATCGCATAGTAGGCGAACTACGAAATGCGTACACCGTTGCAGAGTGCATGGCAGGTATATCAAATCCAAATAAGCACGAAATCACAAGACCAATCATCGCAATCAAAAACAACATAATCTACTGCAAATGCGGTAGGGAATTCATCGCGGATAAGACAAAAGTCTATCCGTGTTAAAAGGAGAAAAACAATGCACAAAGAAATGATTGTCGAAGACCTTATCGCGAAACTTAAAAAGTGCGATCCGAAAGCACCGATAAGATTAGAATGTTGGCAAGACAGCAGACCACGCGGAGCCTTCAAAGTATCATGTCCAGATGGTATCGACAAAATTGTTATTGCTGACGATATGGCCTACTACGAGGACGATATAGAGGAAGTCGGTTATATCATCGAGGAGGTGCGATGAACGATAACGGCTACAAGGTGTGTTACCGCGAGGACGGCAGAAAAAGATTCGTGCGCCACATGGCTTGTAATACTTACAGCGGTGCCGAGTGGACAATGCAAAGATGTATGCGAGAACCACCAAGAACAAAAGACGGAAAGATACTTAAAAAGCCAACGTGGAAAATCATACCGATAACTTACAAAGAACTTGTTGTCATACAAAAAGAATGCCCTTTCGACTTCCCATAAGCGAAAGGGTTTTTTAATGCAAAAAATCAAAAACAAAAAGGAGAAAAACAAAAATGACAAAGCTAAATCTTACCGCAATGTCAACAGAGGAGATTATATTAAAAGACTATCTCGAAAACAATGCAAGCGAAACCCTTGCAGAAAAAATCAACAACGGGGTTCGCATCGAAAAAGACGGCAAAACCCTTATCAACAAAAAGACCCTTGAACACTTTATGAACGACTATGCTCACAAGGAAGCACAGAAGCAAACTAAGCAAGGTGCAAGGTGTGCGATTGTTTACAAAGACGCCATATTCAATTGGCTTATTCATTACTTCGAGGAAGATTCGATACATGGGATGCTTTACAACGAAGATGGAACAGAATACAAACCGCCAGCGCCGGTCAAAAAATCGACTACACCAAGCAAGCAAGCCACCACGACTTCTACCCTACCACCTATCAAAAAGATGTCACTGTTTGACTTGATGGACGAAAAGAAATTAGAAGACTTCAAGCTTGACGGCGAACCAGAAGTTGCCGAGATTGATGAATGTACGCAAGAGTCTGATGAAGCCGAATCCACAGATAAAGAACCGCAAGAAGTCGCATCAGAACCCGCGCCAGAAGCCATAGGACAGCCCGTAGGAGAAGAAAAGCAATATACCGAGCCCAAGAGCGAACTCATGCAAGTAAGTAAGAAACACTATGCAGATACAAGCAATGGCATTGTCTACGAAGTGCCAAGTTTCATCACAACACTTTTTGGCGACGCACTGAAAGTCGAGGTGGTCTGATGAAAAGACTTGATTTTATTCCTAAGCCCATTCCAAAGAAAATTGCTGCCAAGATAAAAAAAATGGATCACAAAGACTGCCCAGAGCAAAAAGGATCGATTCGCTTTTACTCGTACCTTACAACTATCAAAGGTGATCTTTTCAAAATCACGGTTGCGGCTAAAACTTTTTACGGCAAATGGCATCTTAAACAGGTTGCTGCACACGGAGTCAAATCAGACAAATGCTTTGTGAAAGATATGGAATACTGTGGTTGCAGCTGGATGGGATTCCGTGTCGGTTGGCACGCAGAGGGCTTAAAACGCAACTCTTGGTATGAAGACGGTTGCTGGTGGGATGCCCCATTCAAGTCTTACAACCCTTGTACACTAACCGTGAATCTCGAACACATTTCCAAATTTCCAGAGTTTAAGTATAGCGCGTGTCAGTACAAGAAAAAGAACTATGGTGGTTGCGTCATTGCCTACTTGAAAACCTATGTCAGGTATCCGCAAACGGAGTACCTAGTCAAGTTTGGGTTTTGGTGGCTTTACGACAAAATATCAATCTTGAAACAAGTTGCAAAAGACAAAGCGTTTTGCAAATGGTTGATAACCCACAAAGACGAAATTGGGAACTGCGATGTTGGTACGATAATCAAGTCCTACAAAACTGGAAAGTCAATCAAGCAAATTCAAGATATTACAAACTTCAAAAAGATAATGCGGAAAGACCGATACTACAACAATGACGATTTCGCAGCAGTAAAAGAGCTTTTCAAAGAAGATATGGAAAAGCTTTATCTGTATCTTGCGAATCAAAAAAGTGATCCGAATTCTTATAGAGATTACTTAACCGCTTGTAATTTCTTGGGCCTTGATATGACGTTACCGAAGAACAGACTTCCCCACGATTTCAAAAGATGGCACGACATTCGCATAGACCAGTACAACTCAGCAAAGGCAAAACAAAAAGCGAAAGAAAAAGCAGAACTTCAAAAACAACTCGCTTCGGTGGCCGAGAAATACCTGACCTTGCAAAATTGCAAGCAAGGTGTTTACGCTGTGTTTATCGCAAGAAGCCAACAAGAATTAGAACACGAAGGCAAAGTGCTAAATCACTGTGTTGGGCGAATGAACTACGATCAGCGGATTGCGCGAGAAGAATCACTTATTTTCTTTGTTAGACCTATCGAGCAACTTGACGTTCCGTTCGTAACAATCGAGTATTCACCCAAATCAAAGAAAGTCTTGCAATGTTATGGATTGGACAGCAAAAAGCCCGATGACAACGTATTGTCTTTCGTCAACGATGTCTGGTTGCCGTATGCAAATAAAACAATTAAAAGGTTAGCCGCCTAAAGGCCAAAAGGAGAACAAAATTATGAACACACAATACTTCAGAGTAACCGCTTACCACGTAGCCGAAAACACATCAATCATCATGGATTGCAACGGGTTGTACGACCAACTATGGCAATTCAGCTCCGACCTTCTTAAAAAGGGTTTCAAAATCGTTGACGTTGCAGATGCGACCAAGTTCCTTGACGTAAACCTTACGCAAGTGGAACGAGAGCCAAAATACTTCTTACGCGCTACCGCCCCAGGCGAACCAGAAAGGACAACACATTTACTTGACGGGACCACTTATCATGCAATCAAAGTTGCAGATAAAATCTATATCCCCGACAAGAACAAAAAGGTTTAAGGTGCGAAATGAAAAAATATACAGATTTTATAAGCATCGAAAAAAGTTATTTTGGCAAAGAAATCGAAGGGTTCTATGAGCGATTCGAGAAAATCAAAAAGTTGATTTGCACATTTGGGTATGGTGATTTCAAACATTACCATACTCAACTTTGCACTTCGCTATTGCATGAAGCCGGACAAGATCTAAGTAGACTTGCTGCCGAAATTGACGAATTTGAAAAAACAACTGTACTTGATAATGTGAAAATTCTCGTTAAACCCAAAGACCTGTGGCAGTTCTGCCAAGACAACAAAGAGGACCTTCGAGAAAGGTCCTTTATTGTTGCACGCACCGGAGATAGCGTGAACGATTTAGTCTTGAATGTAACACTGAACAACTTTGACAACGACGAAGCAGATGATTTCGTTTTAACATTGGAAGATGGCGAAACAATCATTAACAGTGAACAATTTTCATCTACTGCAACAGGCTGTGTGCAAAATGCAAAAGCGAAGAATGCGAACCCGACTTTGTAAAAGATTACAAGGAAGAAAATAACATATCCGCAGATGTTTACTTAACACTCAAAGACAGCAAGGAAATGAATTACTTGTGCGGAGATTGCACATGGTCCGAACAAAATAAAAGGAGAACAAAAGAATTATGAAAATAAGAATTAGAAAAGGGGTTACTCTTAACCTCAAAAAAAGCACAATATGTGATAAGGAACAAGACGAAATCGAGAATAACTTTATGGCTTTCGCATCAAAGCAAAAAGACGGACTTACAGAAGAAAATCATTGCGGATTGGTTGACAAGTTTGTATCGCAAGAGTTTCTAAGTAAAAAGAAAGCCGACGAAAGCACTTTCAACCTAAAAACTCGCAAGTTTGAAATACTCGATCAGTATGCAATACTCTACGATAAACCTGCAAAAATCATGAACAAAGAGTTTCTAACTTGCAACAAATGCGGTTATAAACAATACGACGATGATACTTGCAAGCAATTCCAATTTGTGGATTATTATTGGTGCGGTGCTTGCCAAGATACAGCAGACGACGATGAGTACGCGTTAATGCAAATAATGATGCAGCGAGGAGGTGTAAAGTGTACGCAACAAGATTAAGAAAAGAAGTGCAATACTTCTTTTTCTTTTACCCTGCCTTGCCTACCACATCTATCGAACAACCAGTGGTACTGCCATTCCAAGTGCCAGCAACAAAACCAACAGTTATAATACCCGTTCCCGTGCAAATCGAGAACAAGTCTGGGCTTAAAAACTACGTGCTTACTGATGCCGACTTTGCAGACCGTGGCGGTGCGAAAACAAGATTCCGAAACAATATCGAATCCATAAAACTTGTGAAATTGCTTGACGAGGAAAACCGTGCGGCAACACTTGACGAGCAAAAGATTTTGGCCCGATATGTTGGTTGGGGTGGAATATCACAAGCGTTCGATGAAAACAAAGCAGATTGGGCAAAAGAATATAACGAATTAAAAGAGCTGCTTGACCTTAATGAATACCAAGAAGCGAAGGGTTCCGTGCTGAACGCCTACTACACAAGCAAGCCTATTATTGAAGGAATCTATTCCGCCCTTGCCCAAATGGGTTTCACGAATGGCAAAGTATTGGAACCTGCGTGTGGTATTGGTAACTTCATTGGACTTGCGCCAGATACTTTTGACAAGAAAAACATCGTCGGTGTCGAACTTGATGAGGTTACTGGAAAAATTGCAAAGCACTTGTACCCAGAAAGCACCATTCAAATAACAGGGTTCGAGCGCACGAATTTCAAGAACGATGAGTTCGATGCAGTCATTACGAATGTCCCGTTTGGTGATTACAAAGTGTACGACAGGGCTTACGACAAATACTCTTTCAAAATCCACGATTACTTTATCGCAAAGTCTATTGATAAAGTTCGCCCAGGCGGTATTGTTGCTGTTGTTACTTCAAAAGGAACACTTGATAAAACCAGCACGACTGTTCGTAAACACCTTGCAGATCGTGCCGAGCTTGTCGGTGCGATTCGCTTGCCTAATACTGCGTTCAAAGAAAATGCAGGAACCGAAGTAACCGCCGACATTCTGTTTTTCAAGAAACGTCCAGAAATTATCGACTCGAATGAACCATGGACCCAAATTGGGGCCACGGTGGACGGAGTTCCGCTTAACAAGTATTTTCTTGACCATCCACAAATGCTTCTTGGAACTATGCGGAAAGGTATGTCGATGTACGGATGCGAAACGGAAACATATCTTGAACCCGATGGCCGAGAGTTTAATTCTACTTGTGGAGTTTTGGATTACTTGCCTAAAAACATTTATGAACACCGCATTGAAAACATCCGAATAATGATGCCAAATGTTGAAGATGTTTTGCCTGCTGATTACAATGTGCGGAACTATTGTTACGAAATTGCAAACAATCGCGTCTATATGCGAGTGAATGACGAGATGCAACCACAAAAGATTTCAAGTACCAATTTCGAGAGAATGTCTGGACTGATCCAAATTCGCAAACAAGTAAGGAAACTTTTGGAAGTACAAATCAACGGTTGTAGTGATGCCGAATTAAGTTCGGAACAATACAAACTTAATAATTTGTATGACAGGTTCGCCAAGAAATTCGGATGCCTTAATGCCAAAACAAATCGTGGACTGTTCCGAAACGATGCCGACTATGCCCTGCTTGTTGCATTGGAGAACTATAACGAAACAACCAACGAAGCAACAAAAACCGATATTTTCAACAAGCGAACGATTAGGAAAGCAATCGAAGTTGAACACGCGAATAATGCTGTCGAGGCCTTGCAAATAAGCAAGAACCAACTTGGCAAGGTCGATATTCGTTTCATCGAAAAACTGACCGGACTTTCGTTTGAACGGATAATGCAGGAACTCGAAGAACATATCTATCAAGTCCCAATGTCTGATGACAAATATTCTGGATGGGAAACTGCGACGGAATATTTAAGTGGGAATATCCGCACGAAACTCGCACTTGCAAAAGCCGTAGGTTGCGAAAAGAATATCAAGGCATTGGAACTTGCTCTCCCCGAAGATTTGACCGCTTCGCAAATCTCTGTGCGCATGGGTGCGTCTTGGGTTGATGCAAAATACTATGAACAGTTCTTGCGCGAGAAATACAATCTTGCTGGCACATATGACAAAGGCGAAGGCTTGAAAGTTAGATACGAACCGATGGCGGCTGCTTGGGGAGTTGACGGACATTATTGGACTATGGAGGTTACAGACGTTTACGGAACTTCACGAATGGGTGCGATTAAAATTGCGGAACAAACTCTTAATCTGCAAACACCGTCTATCTATGACGAGGTTTACGATTCGACCACGCAAAAAGACAAACGCGTATTAAACAAAAAAGAAACAATCCTTGTGCGTGAGAAACAAAACAAATTGCAAACCGAATTCAAGAATTGGATATTCGAGGACCCAGACCGTCGTAATGATCTTGTAAGAAAATACAATGATTTATTCAACAATACAAAGCTTGCAAGTTATGACGGCAGTTACTTGACGTTCCCAGAAATGAATCCAGGCATACAATTAAAACCGCACCAAATGGACGCTGTTGAACGAATTATAGTAAACGGGAATACTCTACTCCATCATGTTGTCGGTGCTGGCAAGACATTCGAGATGGTTGCCGCTGCTATGAAAATGCGACAATACGGATTGTGTCACAAGCCAATGTTCGTCGTGCCAAATCACTTGGTAATGCAATGGACTCGTGAATTCAAAATCCTGTATCCAAATGCAAATGTTTTGATGGCAACAAAGAAAGACCTTGAAAAAGTAAACCGCTTGAAATTCGTGAGCAGAATCGCAACGGGTGATTGGGACGCGATTATTATTGCAAGTAGCAGTTTCGAGAAAATCCCTATTTCACGAGAACGCCAAGAAAGAAAACTGAACCGAGATATTAACAACATCGAGGCAGCATTGATATCCGCACGAAAAGACAAGCATCGTATATCAGTCAAAAATCTTGAACGAACTTTGAAAAACAAAAAGGTTACACTTGAAAAACTGCAAGCATCCAAAAAGAAAGATGACCTTATCAAGTTCGAGGAGTTGGGTGTTGATGCTCTATTTATCGACGAAGCGCACAAGTATAAAAACAAGTTCATCTTTACCAAAATGAATAATGTCGCCGGAATATCACAAGCGAACTCGCAAAGAGCCGCAGATCTTGATATGAAAACCGAATTCATTAACGAGATTCAAAAAGGTGAAAAGGGCGTGATATTCGCAACAGGCACACCGATAAGCAATTCGATGGTTGAAATGTTTACAATGCAAAGTTACTTATCACGACAAGAAATGCGAGAACGTGGAATACAATACTTCGATTCATGGGCGGCAAACTTTGGAGAAACTCAAACTGCCTTGGAACTTGCCCCAAGTGGAAACGGTTACAGAACCCGCACACGCTTTGCCAAGTTTACGAACCTACCCGAACTGCTTACAATGTACCGTAGCTTTGCCGATGTCAAAACCGCCGATATGTTGGACCTCCCCACTCCGAAAGCGAAAAGACACAGAATAATTGCAAAACCGAGTGATGACGTATTAAGACTTAATGCAACAATTCAAGAACGGGCCGATAGAATTTACAAAGGCGGGATTGACCCATCTGTTGACAATATGCTGAAAATCACAAGCGACGGAAAGAAACTTGCACTTGACCCGCGTTGCTTTGATGCAAGCGCCGATGACAATATGGGCAACAAAATTAACTTGGCAATCGAGAATGTCTTTACAATTTGGCAAGACACCGCATCAAGCCGATTAACGCAAGTGGTCTTTTGTGATTTGTCTATCCCAAAAAGCGAACACGAGAAATATGTTTATGGGACCGACTTTGACGTGTACAACGATATAAAGCATAAACTTGTACAACGAGGCATACCAGACAAAGAAATTCGATTTATCCATGAAGCGAATACGGACTTGCGAAAGCAGGTCCTTTTTGATGATGTACGAAATGGGAACGTGCGGATAATTTTGGGTTCTACCGAGAAATGTGGTGCTGGTACAAATATGCAGACACGATTGAAGGCTTTACACCATTTGGACACCCCATATCGCCCAAGTGATTTAGAACAGCGTGAAGGTCGAATAGTGCGTCAAGGAAACACGAACGAGGAAGTTGATTTGTTTACCTATGTTACCGAACGAACCTTTGACAGTTACTCTTATCAAATCTTGGAGAACAAGCAAAAGTTTATTGCCCAAATTGACAAGGGAGATTTGACAATAAGGGAAGCAAGCGACATCGACGAAACTACCCTGTCGTATGCCGAGATTAAGGCCATAACAACCGCCAACCCCAAGATAAAAAGAAAGATGGAACTTGAAGCCGAAATCTCACGTCTGCGAACACTTGAAAGCGAACACAGGTCGAACCGATATCGTTTGCAAGATCTTATTAACAAAGAGCTGCCCCAACGCATCAAGAACACCGAGATTATCATTGAAAACCTTAAAGCAGATATTGCAAGACGAAACACCAATACGCGCGAGAAGTTCTTTATGCAACTTGGTAACAAGACTTATTCGGAACGCAAAGATGCCGGCGAGATTTTCATGGCGGTTGTCAACAGTGGCAAATATGATAACAAGATAATCGGGAGATTGAATGGATTTGACATTATCCCCGTTCCTGGAACGAACGCACAAGGCATCAAGGTTGTAATCGTGCGAGGAGATGGGAACTACAATGTCGATTGTTCAAACGATGCAGTCGGAAATATTGTCAGATTGGAAAACCACTTAAAGAAACTCGACAGCGAATTACAAGATTACGAAACAAGATTGGCGGCACGATATAGCGAACTTACTACCGCAAAAAACGAAGTCGCAAAAGGTTTTGAGTATGACGAAAGTTTGCAAACAATGGCCGAAGAATTAAGTACGATTGATGCCGAACTTGACCTTGGCAAAGAAGAAGTATCCACAACGGTTATTGATGACGAGCAATTCAAAGACGAGGTTGCACCTATTGCGCCAGACGATGATGAACCCGAACCTGATGACGACGACGAAAGGCCATCAAAAGCAACACCGCAGATTATCGAGCCAGACCTTGCCGACAGCGACGAATTAGAAGCCGACGACTTTGTGCCAGAGTTTGACGAGGACTTGGAACTTGATAATCCCGTTGATGATATTGACGAGGAGGACATTGCGTAATGATGACAAAAACAAATTCAAGAGGGAAAGTTACAGCCATATACCTACACGGTGTATGGTTCTTTCCCAAACCCATGACAAAGAAACGCAAGAAGTCAGTTTGCAAAATGCCAGAAATAAAAGCAGAAATAAACTTTTTCAACTTTGAACAAGTTTATGCGTTCCAAGAGAGCCTCCCCAAAAATATTGCCGTGAAAGACGAATTCGAACTAATGATAGAAGAATACGTCAAAAAGTTTCACGCGACTCCTTGCCGTTGGTGTCGTGGTTCCCCACCAAACCATGAATGTGAACACGATTACCAACAAGAAAAATGCGAGAAGTTCAAAAGGTTAATTAAAGAAATGAAAAGGAGTGATAGTGATGAATTTGATTAAGGACATAATACTTCTCGCACGTTCCCCGCCGGCATTATGTCAGCTTTTTTATCAAAACAAATTAAAAGGAGTAATTATGAAAATCAGTGATTTATTAAAAGTTATTGATGCAGACGCAACCGTGTTGACGCAAAGGTTTTTCCAAGAATGTGCATACGTTCGCAAAAAGGGCGAGATATTCCCCTTTGACGATGTCGAAGTAAAACGCCTTACCGCAATAGCATACTATTCAGAATTTGACGTGCGGAACGGAAGAGCAGCAGATACATACTATTTGCACATTGACTAAAAGAAAAGCCCGCACTTAACTGTGTGGGCTTTTTATTTTTTTGCTTACAATTTTTCTTTCAAAAGGAATTTATCTAGCGAGATGGCAACAATGCCATCGTCGATATAATCTGGTGAGAATCGGTCCATGCTTACAACATACTTTGGGTAATTATCTGTAATTGATTTAAGTGGCGAAAACTCTCGCTCGATGACATCTTTATTTGTAAATTCCAAACATACTTGAACATAAATCTTTTCGTTTTTGTCTTGCTTCTCGGCAACAAAATCAACTTCCTTATCACCCAATCTACCTACATAGACTTCGTATCCGCGTCTTAACAAGTCCTTGAACACGATGTTTTCCAAAACAGTCTGTACTTTGTCTGGGCGAATTCCACGAACACTATATTGCAGACTGTGGTCGCCAAGATAATACTTTCCGTTGCTATCAAGGAGTTGCTTCCCTTTAATATCATACGGTGCCGCACGTTTTACAATAAAAGCTTCTTCAAGGTATCCAACATAGTTCGCAACCGTTTCTGGGTCAACTTTGCGCTTGTCGGTACTTAGGGCTGAAGTAATATTTTTGAATGATGTAAGACTGCCAACATTATCAAACAAGAACGCAACAATTTTATTAAGTAAATCAACGTTACGAATCTTACGACGATTAACAACATCTTTGTACAAAGCAGTATTGAAAATATCTTGAACAATCTTTTTTGCGTTCTCTAATGAATATGGCATAATCGACAATACAGGAAATCCCCCGAATTTGATATATGCTTGAATAAGGTCTTTTTCCATTATCAGATTTTCTGCACGGAAATTGATGAACTCTTGGAATGATAATGTGTGCATTGTGAAAGTTAAAACTCTACCACCAAGGAGTGTTGCCCACTCACCTGCCAAAAGCTTTGAATTAGATCCCGTGATATACAATTCGGTGTTTTTAAGTCGCAAGCCGTTAATGACCTTTTCCCACTGTTCAACAATCTGTACTTCGTCGAGAAAGATATAATACTTTTTGTCTTCTACCATTTTTGATAGAATAAAGTCAGCAAGCTTAATATGGTCCGTCATTTCCAACGTAGACAATTCCTCGAAATTTATAAAGATGGTATGTGCTTCATCTACTCCGCGCGACAAAATTTCACTGCGAAGCATTTTCAAAAGCTCAGACTTCCCACTGCGGCGAAGACCCGTGATAATCTTGATATGAGGGTCGCCAATGAACTCTTTAACTTGATTAAGATAATTTGGTCGAATGATTGTCTTGTTTTCCATGATTTAATGCCTCCTTGACATTATCCGATTATAAACCGATTAAAACCCGTTGTCAATACATATTGTCGGTTTATATTCCTAACTTTGTCGAATAAAGTATTTTTTGCGAAAAACCTAAAAAGGCAAATTATCATCAGCAATCGGCACCATCTCAATTTGTGATGATTCGACCACTTTAAGATTGCGATCCCTTTTGCCATCAAAATTATATATGTTCTGTATCCGACGACAAAATGCTCTCCACGTTCCTGGATGCTCGCTTTGAATGTTTTTGTACTGCTGTTCAAAAGTCCAATTTGAAAGAATATAAACTTTTGTGTAAACAGCGTCTTTATCGTTATAACGGCTTGGGAGCACCATCGGATGCCCGTCGAGATAATTCAACATATCTTCAATTTTGAAACTGCTGCGAAACTCCTCGAATACAAGCACATCTTGGCCTCGATAGCCGTCGAAAACTGTATGACCTGTTTTAGGGTCGCTTTTCGTGACACGAAAGATATTTTTGTATCCATGCTTTTGGGCAACATATCGTGTCTTGCCTTTTCCAGTTTCACCATAAATGTATGTAACCTCTACGTTCCGGAACTCATTTGCGAATCTATTGTCGCGTGCCATTAAGTCCGCAGTGGTCCTTATACTGCTTATCGAATAAAGCCTTTTTGGTGCTCTGTAAATCACGTCGCGCCAACTTATCTCCCCTTTCAATAACAATTCAAGATCTGACAATAAAACCTTGTGTTCATCTTCTTCCTTTTCTTCTTCAGTTTCAAACATTGCAGGGTCAATTGTTCCAATTCGTTCTGACGGGTCGTATAAAAATTTCTTTTCCTTCCAGCAAGCTGGAGTGTCGTGTATCAAATAATTATAGGCACTTACAGGGATCGAAACACGTTTAACGAATACAATACCCAAATCCTCATCACTGAAAGCCTTAAACCAGGAACCGCGTTGTGTTCGTGCGAATTGAACAAGGAAATGATAATGCGGTTTTTTCAATTCACTCTCTGGATTGTTTGGGTCTTGTTTACACTTATCGTGCAAAATATATGCGTAATTATGAATGTCAGACGAAGTTATTATTTCGTCAAGTTGCTCTTTATGATAACAATTACCCATCCACCAAGTTGACAATATCTTTGTGTGGTTCATAATAACCTCCTTTATATATTTTTTGTGCTATGTGCTGTGGGGGGCTAGACGTAGTTAAGCCCCCCCTAACCACAGCGGTTTTCATTAGTCACAGTTATAGCAAGTGCCTTTCTTGATTTCCCAAGCGCTTCGCACCATCCGACATTTCGGACAGCAGTTTTTCAAATCTTGCTCACGAGTCTGTGCATCACGCAAATCTCTTTCTCGTTGCGCTTTAATCTCTTGTAGATACTTGCTTTCTTGCCTATCTTTTTGATACTCAAGAGCAGTTTTGTTTTTATTGAATCCAAACATTACTTATCACCTCCTTCCTTGGTCCAAATGAGATAAGTATTTCTTTCATTTGGGTCACGGCTTGGGATTGCTGTATCCATTCTCATTTTTGCAATTTCGGCTGGGATATACTTTTCACTTCCCCAATACAAAACTTTCCCATCTTGATTTCTGACTCTGACGGTACGCACGGACGATCTATAACTCAAACCTTTGATTTGTTCGATTACACCCTTAACCGTCCTATTGTTTTCGTCGTTCCACTTTTCCTTCAGCTCCTCCCGCTTTCTCCGTTTTCTTTCTCCTGGCGTTTCGCCTTCCCTTTCATCAAATGATTCAACAAACTCTTTTGCGTAATTGCGTTGCCCATCTGTCAAAGATTGATCGTTCATTCGTTTGGTGTAATAGTTCTTTTTTTGTTCTGGTGTGTAAAACATGATTCAACCCTCCTTTATTTTGATTTCGTTATCATTCGTACACGAAACAGGAGTCGGCAAAACAAGCAATTGTCTAACCGCCACCGAAAGCGCCAGCCGGCGGCACAAGGCCGCCTTGAACTGTCGCTTTCGGAATGGCGGTCTTTACGACTCCTCGCTTTCTTTTGCTGTTCTCCTATGCTTCGTGATTTCGTTAATGAAATAAGAATTTTGACTTTTCAATTCTTTTTCTGTTGCTTTATGTGTTGCGTACTCTGGGAACGCATCTAACCCGACATCAGCATTCTTCAATTCTTCTGCGAAGATATCCCCGTATGCGTCAGTCGAAAAACGGTTCGAGTAAATCTTTTTTACCGAAAGATAATACTTGGTGCTTTTCAACAACTGCCCCGTCGCACCGTCTTCAACCGCAAGTTGTCGTACCGAATACCCGAAACGGTTATAAATTCGCGTGTAAGAGTTATGAACTCCCGCACCCACCTTTTTGAACAGATACATCATCAACGTGTTGTCACCGCGGTTAATTCGATACTCTTGGTACGTTCCACGAAAACGTGAGAACACCCACGCATAAATCAATTCACCAAACGAATAAAACGGCATCGCAAGCCGAAGTTCACTTTTACCTTTAATGTGGATTACCTCACATAAATCACGGGCATCGGCTCCAAGCGATTCGGGCCGCTGCTCATCAAGGAACACACGCGCGAACGGGAACCCTGCGATTGTGCATTTGTGTCGTATCAATTTCAAACTGTCGTTGAACTTATCCGTTAATTGCGTTGCACGATCCGTCAGCTTCAGCAGTTCTGCCTTGTGCGTATCGCAATTCGTTTTCGCCTTTTCAAGCTCACGAATCGTCGTGCGTAAGTGGTTAATCGTTTCCTTGATTTCAATGTTCTTAAACTGATTGCCACGTTCCTTGCCTGTTTCAGTAATCGTCACGACGCCGAACTCAAAGCAACCTGCGTACTTGTTATTTTCAACGAGCTTCTTACCAAGTCGCAACATATCAAAATCCAAGATGTGTGAGTGCCGTGAACGAGCCGCCATTTGCCTTGTATCTTTTTGAAAGAAATCCAAATTCCAACACGGCATATTTCCTTGATCATACTTTACGAAGTCTGTCCGGATTGCGTAGTTCGATATGATTAAGCTGGATTGTGTTATATAAATCAAGTACAACTTTGCGTAATCTTTAAGCGAATCAAACAGGTTGGTCAATGTCTTTTTATCGTCATACATCATTCCGTAGGTGTTAAAGTCGTACTGCCAAATCAAACGAAAAGCCACCGAATCGGCAAGCCCACGCTTTCGTATTTTTCGCAAAACCTTTTCAAAGATCTTTCGCTTTTCATCTATCCACTCGCCGCAGCTTGCAAGATTGAAAACTCTGCCCTGTTCCATCTCGACCTTTAATTCATTTTCCAAAACGATATACGGGAAGTGCGGAAACTTTAAGTCAATATCTAACATCATTTCATAGGCTTTGTTTCTGAATATCGCCTCTGTCGAAAGCGATATGTCGGTTATCAAAGTTGTCTTGCCTTTACCCATCGTACCGACGAACATTGAACATAAAGAACGGTCAAGTATGAATGTCGTGTTCATTCGTTCCATGTGTCGCAACTTCCTTATGGCAACTCTTTTTCGCCAACGGTCAATCCACAACCAAGCCAAAACTATCCAAAGCCACCACGGGATGAACAGGAACGCGGGCATCAACATCGCAATTCCGTTATACAAAAACGAGTAAAGAGCAACGACATTAAACGAACAAATGAAGTAAAGTCCAACCGCCAAAAACGATAACATGATTGCAAAAACATTGAAGTTAAACAACCATATCAGCAACCAAATCCGTGGAAACCTGCTGCACTTCACATAGTCAATCCAGTAGTGCAAATATCTCTTTGGCGGCACATACAACGCGCCAGAGAGCCGTTTGAAGCCTTTAAGAGCCAATGTGTCTTGATTGTATCGGTTGTTGTGTTTCGTAAAAGCACGCTTAACGTATCTTTTCACCATATACAACGCGATCAAGATAAATGGTAAAAACATAAAGAAAACTATCAGCAGTACGTTAATCGTCATCAAGTAATGTGCAAAGTTTTGGCCGCTGAACAAGAGCTTGAAAAACCTTGAAATGTTCTCCCCTATCTCTGCTGGGCTATCTGGCAGAATGCCTGGTATCCCTCCCGTTGGTGGTTTAATTGGACTTTCCGCCGGAGTTTCACCTAAGAAAAAATAAGTGAAGTAAATAATGAAACTGTAAAACAATTCCGTTGCAGATGACGCGATGGCATCAAACGCACCGCTAAATTTTGTTGCCGTGAATACAAGTGATACACAAGTTATCGCCAGGCATACCATCAACCGATTGTGCCTTAGCAATTTTTTGAACATAAATCTCACCCCCTCATTCGTGCCCAAGTGAACACCATGTATCCGATGAAAAACACCGCCAGGACAATCAGTGTTACCTTGAAAATGTTTTTAATAATCTTGCGAGTTTGCATTTTCGCTTATCTCCTTTATTTTTCGATTTACTTTGCGGATTACCAATCGCAAGACTCTGAAAGGCAGGAAGATAATTCTTACTGCCCAACAAAGCCCTGTGAAAGCAATCTGGAATATGATTGCTAACATTTCGACATCCTCCGTTACCGATAATACCTATCGTGGTATTCCATCGCTTCACGTTGCTCTTTTGTAAATTCACAACCCCATTTTTCCAAACTTCGTTGCTTGCGGGCTTTCTTTCTACGTGGCGCTTTCAAGATCCACAACAGAAGCCACAACGGGAAGAAAAGAATTTTCATTATTAAACCTAAAATTTTCACAATCACTTCCCTCCCTTGTCATATGGTTTTGATTCTTCTTGTTTCTTCGGCTCTTTCGGTTCTCTTGGCTCCCTTGGACGCATCGGTATAAAAGACGAAAGGCGATACACCGCAACTCCGACAAAGCCAATAAAGATTGCTCCCAATGCCCAACCAATTACTGTCATAATCATATCAATAACCTCCCCTTCGATGCTTTGGCTTTGATGGGACAAAGGACAATATCTTGAACACAATAACAAGAACAAAAACGACGAATATGATTGCAAGCGCTATCATTATCCATTGGAAGATATTCAGTCCACCGTTACCTCCAAAGAGCCTGTCAAACAAACTGCCCCAAGATTCGCCATCTAACGATCTGCCAAGCTCCATATCCTTGATAATCCCATCCGCACTTTCTCCGTTTGGCAATCTCCAATCAGGGCTTTTGACATCGTTTGAAAAATTGAACACTACGGCATCCATGTTACCGAACGGAGTTGGTATTGTCCCCATGTAAAAATCCGTTCCACTTTCAAGTAATTGTGTAACTGACACAACGCCTTTCAATATCCCGTTTTGGACCGGGACACCTTGCAGGTTTGATGTAACAAGGATCTCGTCATATAACAATACAGGCAGTCCATTTTCGACACTGAACATAGGGTAATTAAAACGGTCTACTGCTTGTTTTGTTGTTGGGCGTATATAAATCGGTTGCCCATCTTCCGTCACTATTCCCTCAACCGTATCATATGGATGTATCGTCGCGTGCTTCAATTCTTCCAAAAGGTTCGCAAGCGTTGTCCTATCTAGAACCTTAACAAAAGGAACGCCAAAGTTATCCGCGTTGCCAAATATCAACTGACCGAAGAATCCGATTCCACCTGTTATTGCGAAGAAAATAACATTACCCGTCATCGCCCTTGCAAAGCTCGCTGTGTCCCATTCTGCAATATGTTGGTTATCAATTAGCCGACCGTTCATATCGTAATAACGATACTCGTCGTTAAACCATTTTCCAGGCTTGTAAACAATCGACCACCCGTGTTCTACTTTTTCACGGAACGCATATATTGCCCTTCTCTCGCTTCCTACTTTCAAATTGATAAGAAACACTTCACGATTCAAATTGATTTCTGTTACATAACCACCGCCAGAACGCAAATAATGCCTATCAAGAAAACTGTTAAAGAACACTTGCAACTTTTGATTTGCTCCGTTGGTAAACTCTTGTGTTTCCATATCAAACTTTGTAATTGCTGATGTGGCCTTATCCATCACCGCCCTGCCATCTTTTGTAACCAAAAGCCCAGTTTCCTTTGACATATAAATTTGTTTTCCCGTTTCTGTATAAACTGGATTAAAAATTTCTGTCCCTGGATTACTTGCACCTGGCGGTATATACGATGTTGTCACTGCAAAAGACGTTGGTGTAGCAGAAACAGGAACAATGTCAATGGCCGCATGGGATAATGGTATTGCCTCTTTTGTATGTGATATCGAAGTGCTTGTCGCTTGCACTGGCTGATTTGTGGTTTGATAAGTAGTCGCCAAAGGAACCGCAACAGCAAGTATAACGACAAGCGCAACAACCATCGTAATAGTTAAAACTTTTTTCACTTATGAAATACCCCCCTTAATAATCTTAAAAATATAAATACGAGGAACACAAAGATTGTAAATACAGCAATCGAACCAAGTATTATTGTGTTCTCGTCAAGAATGTAATTCATCCAAATCCACTGCGTTTTCTTTGGACCTTCGTTTTTTCCTTGATGCCCACCGCCTCCGTTATTGTTGCTAGTTCCATTCCCGTTCGAGTTCGGGTTCCATTGTGGATCGTAGCTATATAACGGTAAAAAAGTGATGTTTGCCGTGATTTGACCATCTAAGGAAAAACCTTGAATGTTTGTCCAACGCAAGAACGGACGATGCTGAAGCTCTGGTGCATTCGGTATGTATTCGACTGGCACCCGACCATCTACTGTCGAGAGAACCGTAAGAACCACCCCGTCAATCGTTTGGAATGTTACCGAATACTCTTGAAAGCCGGACGACGCGCGAACAGATTGAACAGAATTATGCGATGATGGGGTGAGTACGATTGCCGCACCCGCCCCGACGATCACAATTGTTATGATAATTAGTGGTGCAAAAACTTTTTTCACGATGCACCACCTTAAATACAGAACCCGAAGCTTATTCCCATTGAACCTGTTGACGAAGCACCCACGTTAAACGCACCATTTGGATTTACTGCATTAAATGCTGTCGTTGATGTAGTTGTCGAAGAACGCAACCACCAAGCAAATGCACTACCCGTTCCGTTGACTTGTCTTTTTACCCTGTCTGCGTTTGCCGTTTTGCCAACCCAATATGCGTATTGCGTGCCTTCGTCTACAAAACCATCAAGCGTTGTTCCATCAACCTCGACACGGCTTAGAAGCCACAATTTGTCGGCAGTAACAACCGTATTGTTGTTTGGCTCTCCGACTGCACCACTACCACCAACAAGCGAAGTTTTATTTACTGTTTTGATAATCACTTGCAAGGCATCTGGCAATCTGTCGTAAATATCCACCAAGGTTGTGTTACGCATTACGCTGTTTTGCCACCCGTTTCCTGCCACAGCGTTCATTGACGAATTCGTTGCCATAAGTTCTTTCATGCCAAGTGAAATCCCTGCTTTTCCAAGTCCACTTGCCAAATCGTCGTGATTAAAGTCAAGTATTACAACCGTGATTACCTCACCGTCTTTAAGCATTACAGTCTTTTCATCCCCAACACTGTAAATGTTTTGCGCCATGCCACTTGCCGAAACATTCGCGATTGTTTGCCAACTGTCAACATCAAAAGACATTGGAGCCGGTGTGAACAAACTTTGCAGATATGCAATCGTTTTATTCATTTCAATCAAGTAGTTTAATAAGGCTTGGTATTCGGCATGAAGCACATCGACATTCGCCATTATCCCAGTATCGTAATCTCCAATCCACCAAGTTCCATCTCGAATAAATGGTGTCAGCCCGTCTTGCCCGTTCTGTCCATTCGTTCCGTTCTTCCCATTCTCGCCAAGCGCAGGCCAGCCTGTGTCGAGATCGCCGTACCACCAATTACCATTCTCGCCTATGTGCGGCGTGATTCCGTTGTGACCGTCTTTACCATTTTGCCCGATTGCTGGATGTCCCGTGTCTGTGTCGCCAATCCACCAATTACCTTCATAAATGTGCGGTATTTGTGCATCCTTACCAAGTGCGACTTTGCCCGTATCGGTATCTCCAATCCACCAATTCCAATTTGCACCGATATATGGTGTTAATCCATTTGCACCATTTTTCCCGTCTTCTCCATCAAGAGCAATAGCTCTAATGCCGGTGTCGGTATCACCTATCCACCAATTACCATTGGTACCGATGTGTGGAGTTACTCCATTAACACCATCTCGACCATTTATTGTTTCGACAGGTATCATACTGCAAGCAGTAAAAACCAGAAGGCACGGAATGATTAAGAACGCAACAAGCAACGATTTCAAAAGTTTTGATTTTTTCATATTACCTCCCTTTTGGGGCATTAGGGCAACAATACAGATTTTGTTGCCCGCCCCGAAAATAAAAACTGCGACGTATAAACGCAATGCCAATAATGACAGTTCGCTACAGCCGCAGTTCTTACTTGATGCCGATTACTCAGCACTTACTTGTGTTGAATTACATACCGTTCAACAACATATCCAACAAATTCTTGTCGGAAGCACGAAATGGTTTAAGCTTACATTCGTACACTTCACCATTCGGGCCAACGTCACGAGCAGCGAAACTGTTGCCCTTGACAACTTTGCCTGTATTCGCATCAGTGATTTCATAAGGTTTCAATGCAAGTTCCGCTTCGTTACCGCCATTGAATACGATATCCAAAACAGCAAGTCCCCCGAAGTCTGGCGGCGTAAGTCTTACCTTTACCGCTTGACCGCGAACAGTCCCCTTAACGAAGTAGTTCGTGTACATTTTGCCTTTGTGTTCGACTGGTTCCCTTTGAACCATGATTGTTTTTGCGTTTGCCATTATTCTGCAAACCTCCTTTATTTTAATTTTTTAACCTCTTTTTCTAGGTGGTTTATGCCTGTTATTGTTTCTTGCCAATTACTTTGGCTGCTGCGATGGCTTGCTCTTTAGTGCCGCCTTCATTCAACACTTTCTTGTACTTGTAATTGCCTGCGTGGTCGCTTTGACATTGCAAGTATCCTGAACGTATGCCGGATTCAAAATCAGTCAATGGTTGACCTGTTTTTGGACCTTTTGTATGGACTTTCGCCTTACGGTCTTCCGCATACTTTTGTGCTCGCCTTCGTGGATTGCTCCAGCGTCTTTCTCGTTCTGCCATAGGTGGAACCTCCTTATTTGAAATTTTCTTGCCGTAGAGCATACGGCTATTAAGTTGTAATCCCTGCGATTGTGAACATTTGTCCGTGCGACTTGAAGCGGGCCCTTGCTTCGTTATCGTGTTTTTTTTGTTCCGCAGGTGTACTCCAAATATAATCCCCTTGCATTTCTAAAGTAAGGGATGGTCTGTGCTGATATGTTACGGAACGTGTTAGTTTGCAGTGGTATTGTTACAGACGGTGACTACTTCATGCTTGTCATCAGTTTTTACGTATTCTATTGCTTTAATCTGACCAAATGAATCAAGAAAAAATCCGCTGAATTTATCAACCGGATACAATCTACTTAATCTACTTATGGCTCTGATTTCAGCGTTTATCCTATCAGTAGCTTCGCACCGACAAAATTGTTTTCTTAATTGTTCAAGTCTTTTTGGTACTCTACTGCGCGTCATTCAAGCCCTTACCTTAACCGACACAACACCATCTATCCTGATAATACAAAATGACTTTATTTCATGTTTATACTCGTCAATTAAGCGCAAGACCCTGTTGAATTTTTTAACATCATCACTACTTACAACACAATCATTTAGAGTTATCTTTCGTATCTCGCCAAATTTTTCAGCCAACGCTTGGATCGAAATACACATTTTAATTGTCCCCTTCATTAAGTTTTCTTAGCAAATGCTCTAACAGTTTTTTATTCTTCTTGGTTACATAATCACGCGTGTACCCTAATTCTGCGGCCATCGACTCGTGAGTATGGTCTTCGTGATAAAGTGAATAATACACATCTAAAATATCGGGGCTTGCGGAGCTTATCGCGTCATCATACCTACGCACCATTTCAAAAATAGGGCTTTTCCTTGCAGGATCAGACTTATCAAGCTGTTCCTTGCGTGAATAGTAATACCTAATCTGAGTTAGTTCTTCCTTTATTTTCGCAAGTGAAATCTTGCACATAACAACCCCCTTTAATTAAAAAACTCTCGTGTGTTTTATCGAGAGTGTTTCAATCGTATTTCATTGGTTGCCGTTTTCGTTCGTGCGAAGTATTTTCCTTTGTTAAACCGAAATAAAGGTGTTGCTCATCAAGATAAACACCTCCTTTCAAATACCCTCCACCGCCAGGCAGAGAGTGTATAATGAAACCAAGACAAGTCAACCTATCAAGGCTTCGTTGTGCTGTTCTTTTTGAGGTTTCAATTTTATCCGCAATCTCTTGAAGCGTGCGAACTTGACCGCCCATAAGAAAGTATAAAACTAGCGCATCTATCGTGCTGCCGCGTTTTAAGTAACTTTCCTTTGCGTTCTTTTGTTCCATTTCTTCAAATTCTTCGTGCATACTCTCGAAGTATGCGGATGCTAAGTAGACACACTCTTGTCCACTTGATGAGGAACTTTTGTCTTTTTATAGCGAAAACAAAAATCCCTCTTGATTGTTCCGCGCCACTTGTTTGGCTTTTGGAATTCCTCAATTGGGATTTCTCTGCGTTTTGTAATAGTATGTTTCGATGTAATAAAGTTTGTTATTACCGGTGCATTTCTGATTTGTACATCGTCGCTCTGCAACGTGCTGAATTGCATCGGGTCTTTCTGGTGGTTCGTCGGGCCAAAGCTTGCAATAAACACCCACTTGCTCTCGATGTTTTTTGCTATCACACCAGCCACAATGCGGGCATCTGTACGCGAATCTCAAATCTTTTTCCATTTTCCTCCTTCAAAATCGTCTATGCCACCATGTTGTGGACCGAATCTCGAAGACTCTTTCATAGAAGGATTTTTTGTTTTTATTATTTTACTGATAGAATTCCATCCCTTACCTCATTTATCAAACGCAAGATATCCTTGTCACTAAAGTCCGAAGTCTTGCTAATTATCATAGCGGCAATACCATTACAAAAAATTCCCATTTTTATATAATGATCTTCCGCTTGGCTATCAGTCAATTTATGTTCATTCTTGATTATCTCGACAACCTTTGGTTTATTCTCATCTAACCTGTGATTGACAATGGCAACATTTTCCCCACGATCAGAAAAGAAAATAAACCTAAACAGATGCGGATACTCTCGCGCAAAGCGAACATAATTAAGTGCTATTGATATAGTCATCGTTACACCAGGTCTTTCGGTAAACAAAAACTCTGCATACTTTTTCGTTGCTCTTTGCAAAACAGCATTTTTCAAATCAACCATATTCTTAAATGCAGAATAAATCGGTTGCTTGGAACATCCGAGCTTGGCGGCAACAGCGTCAGATGTTACCTTCTCCATTCCATAATCTTTTGCCAACTCAAAGGCAGCATCGAATATCACTTCTTCTGGGTATTTGATGTGTGGCACAATCCCTCCTTAATATACGCAATAGTATATACTACACAGTATATACCATACAGAATATGCGGTCAAGCATTATTATTCTTAATATGAATTTTTTTTTCTTTCGACACGCCTCCCGTATCGGGTAAACCAAGAGCCGTCAAGGTGAAAAATTAGCACTAAAGCAAATTATTGTGTCTAAACACAAAGGCACTATTTTTTCACGGGAACCTTGACTGCTCTTGGTTTACCCGATTTTTCTCCCGATGTGTCGAAAGAAAAAAAAGACACTAAAAGGAGAAAATCAAATGAAAAAGACGCAACCAAGCACAGTTCAACCGCAAACTCGCACACTCTGTCACGAGCCATCACAGTCCTTCCCTTACCTCATTTTTCAAAGTGGCGTAGGATTGCCTGATGGGCGAAGAACTCGAAAAGTTGAGCGCACAGATTGCTCAACTAACTTCAATAGTTTTAGCACAAAAGAAGACCGCCCAAGAAGGTGGTTTTTTATTACACGAAGGAGGACCAGACGAAATGGCAAAAGATCTTAAATACGGGCAAGGAAGCGTAACCAAGCAAATAAGGCTGTCTTACGTTGATGAATACAATATACGGCAAGTTAAAACCACAGCAGAAACAAAGAAAGCAAATCAGATAGCATCGAAGTATAAATGCAAAATCTATGTGTTCTATATAATTGAATGGTTTGATGAATACGGAAAACGCAAAAAGAAAGTTGTTACTGGAAAACAACCAAATGGCAAACCCGTAAACAAAGAGTATGCCAGAAAAGTTCTTGTAAGTTATAACAAGCGAAGCCTGCGAAATCTCAACAAGAAAGAGTATATAACTTTTGGAATTGCGATGCACCAATGGTACAAAGAGTTCCGAATGGATGGTGCCGGCAAAGAAAGAAATACTCATAATATACGAGAAATCAATAGATTGCCAAAGGACATCTATAATGCACGTTTGCAGGATGTAACTGCTCAAATGCTTCAAAAACACTTGAACGATATGAAACACGACAATCCAAGACTCACCGCGAAATCACTTCTATCAGCTTTCTTGAACTTTATGTTTTTGCAAGGGGTTCTTGCAAAAGACATTGGCAAACTACTCAAATGTCCGCTTCCACGCCGTGCCGAAAAACAAGTGCTTACAACTGCGATGGAACCGAAGTTTTTGGAGTTGTTGCCTGAAAAGTTTCGCAAGTATGCAATCGGCCTGATTTATACAGGTTGCAGATATAGCGAGTTTATCAGCATCCAAGCTGAAGATGTTGACAAGGCGAATAAAACAATCGTGGTTCGAGATACCAAATCAATTCGCCAAAATGACAAGCGGCGCGGTATCCATTTCAAAACACGCGTAATACCTTTGCTTCCACAACTTGAAGATTATGAGTTTCCTTTACCATACATTAGCCAGGCATATTTTCAAAACTGCTTCAAAAAGGCAAGCATAGCATTGGGCATCAAAGTAACCCCACACGATATGCGCCACACATTTGCTACACGGTGCGATGACCACGGTATCAAGGAGAAAGTCATTCAAAGTATTCTCGGACACAAAAACGAAAGAATGACAAGGCACTATAAAGACCACAAAACTGCGGAATTGCTCGAAAGCGAGTTCAATAAGATCCGAACAAGCAAAGACATCAATGTTGCCACCGAAAACACTGATAACCCACTGACACTCACACTTGAAGAAGAAACAAAACTTATTGCCACATTCCCAGAGAAATTCCGCAATCATATCATCGGGCTGATATATACCGGTTGCAAATTTACAGAGCTTGCAAGGATTCGAGCCGAGGATATTGACCGCACTAACAAAACAATCTTTATCAAAGAAACAACAATGGGAAGCGGTGCAACAAAGGCCTATAAAACTAAACTGCTTCCTCAAATTGAGCAACTGCAATTCCCTCTGCCAGAGATCAGCAAAAAATACTTCTTCAATCTTCTCTGCACCGTGGACAAAACACTTGGCAGAAAAGTAACTGCTGAGGCCCTTCAAACTACTTTCATAGCACGTTGTAAGGACCTAACCGGAGCGCAAGTGTGAAACCATTACGGCTTGTGTTCTGTTCCCTCGCCCTGTTTTTGTTGGCACCGGCAAGGCAAGCCGTCAAGGGTAAAGTTCACGGCAGAAGACAAGAAAAAAATGGTTACTCGATTGCCGCCCTTGACTGCTTGCCTTGCCGATGCACTTTGATTACAGGGCGATGGAACCGAACACCCGCCCAAATATAAATAAAGGAGAAATCAAAATGAAAGAAGTCGAAGAAACAAGTGAAGAAAAAGCCGATGCGTTTGTTGAAGCTCACTACGAACAACCGTCAATTTACAATGGCGGACTTGAATGGGTAAAAGACGAACACGGGCGAATCACAGGAACACGAGAAACAGAAAAAGCAAAATTTTATAAAAAGGAGAATAACTAAAATGGAAAAAATCACAACGATTGTTAATGATGCTATGGACACAATATCTACTTACCACGATGGTATTACAAATGAACAATGGCGTAGATTACGCGCCGACCTTACTGTGTGCCTCACACAAAAACTTGAAAGTATGGTTTTACCAAAATTCAAATCTGGGCAACAGGTATGGTATATCTACCGCCAATTCAGTTTCGGCGGTCCAGATTACAACACAATCAAGCAAGGAATAATGCAAAGTTTTTCATACAACTCTTTCGAAAATTCCTTTGGTTTCTGGATCGGAAAATCTATGGAAGACTGTGACCCGTTTGAATACGGTGAACGAAGTGTATTTGAAACACGCGAAAAAGCTGTTGAAGCAATGAACAAATTAAGTGGAGGTAAACAATGATGAACGAATCAAAACAATTAAACTACAAAGCCGAGGCATACGTCGTTTTAAGCGAGGAAGGTTATAACATGTTTATGAAAGCAACCGAAGAATTTGACTTCGGAATCCTATTCAAGCTGACTCTACTCTACGGTTTTCGTCAAGGAGAGTTAATCAACCAATTTAAGCGCAGCAAGGTAAACTACGAAAAAGAAACCATTGAAATTGCTGGCAAAACCGGAACACGCATTTTGCCGTTCTTTCCAGGCACCAAAGAACTGTTGATTAAACTCGAAGAACAAATCGCGCACAACATAGTCAAGAACAAGGGTAACTACTGCCACGCTTTCAACGACCATCTTTGCGTTGATGCTTGTGGTGATCTAATTAAGCCAGAACAACTATCATTATGGCTTAAACAAATTTGCGAGAAAGCAGAGCTGTTAAACATACATTTCCATACACTTCGCAGAACCGCAATATCTTGGGTAGCGAATCAAGGTTGGCCACGAGATAAAGTGTTTGCCTTCGCAGGACACAAGCCAATATGAACAATGTAATAATCTAAAAAGTTGAGCAGTTAGTTGAGCAGTTTGGCACTTAAAACTGTACTTTACAACACACTTTTAACTATATATAGTACCTATATGCACCACTAAACTACTATATGTTGTGTGTGATACTTGTAAAAAACGATGCAAAAGTTGCGGATAAAATCTAATCTGCTCAAAATACACCTCCTATGGTGTATTTTTTAGTTGCACCGTCTATATATTGTGGTCGAGAAAAAAGTACGCCAATTAGTACGCCACTTTGTACCGAGAATTGTACTGTCGAAAAATCGCAAAAGATTGGAGAACTCCCTATCATCATAAGTACGATTATAGCTTAATTTGTTATAAATGTCCATTACTATAAATGGATTATTGCAGTGTTTTTTTGAAATTTAATCTCGATGCCTATAGCCAGGTTAATTGATATACCAAATCTCCAGGCCTTTATTCTCTGCGTAATCAAGTGTGTTCTTTGTTCCGCTTTTTTTACCGTTGAAATATGCTATTACAAGCGATGATTCGTTCACCATATATTTGTTCCGCAGCATCATACTATGCTCGTTATAAGGAAGTGTCGGAGTGACGTTCCCAATAAAATCAGCAAACTCACAGATGTGTTTAAATCTTCGCTTTTGTTTGTCGGACCAAAACTTGTCGTGGTCTTTACATGGTATCGCAAGTTCAAGCCTAATATCCCATCCAGCCGCTTTGAAGAATATCACGCGCTCTGCCGCCAATGTATCAAATCCTACCGCTGCCCCGCTAATGAAACGGCTATAACCTTTCATTAGTGCTTTTTCAATCAAAGCATCGAGCATGTCCTCAAGTTCTCTTTCAGTCATTCCTAATTTACGATGGCCGGTGAAACAACAAGTTTTCTCAATCATACTTTACCTCCGTAATGTAAATACCTTACCATAATGCAGTATTATCGTCAAGTATTGTCGGTATTGCTGTCAAGCACCCATAATAACCCTTTGCCATATACTTACTTGATATCTATCAAGTAGATTGCGCAAGGAGGTAAAGCATGAACAAATACAGTGCAAAAGTGGACAAAATGAGAGTGGACCGCGGTTGGTCAATTTACAAACTTGCCAAGGAAGCTGGTCTATCGGAATCGACACTCAATAAGTGGTTTAATTCTGATGTTGCTCCTACACTTCCCGCGTTAGAACAAATTTGCGAAACATTTAAGATTACTCTCGCAAGCTTCTTCACAACCGGAAATACTATTGATGTCACGCCGGAGCTTAAAGAACTGTGCGACAACTGGCAAACGCTAACAGATGCAGAGAAAGCTGCTGTACGGTCAATTATAAAGAGTTATCAAAAATAATTACTTATATATGCACAAACACAAAACCGCTGACTCGCAGCG
>Ga0123356_10001028_pt1 | contig 30973 bp, 24 predicted proteins | sample TergutEmb28metaG_2_FD_92546 | JGI IMG/M metagenome (GOLD analysis project Ga0123356, IMG submission 92546) | Embiratermes neotenicus P3 segment gut microbial communities from Petit-Saut dam, French Guiana - Emb289 P3 | ecosystem: Host-associated > Arthropoda: Insects > Digestive system > Gut ...
AGGGAAGCGGCGGTGGCGACCGTGACGGGCCGATGGTCCGCCATCGTCGGTGATGTGGCGGCGAGCCACTGCGAACCTGAAGGATTTGACTCCGGTGCGCTGCTCATTCGCGCCGACTCATCAGCGTGGGCGACCCAGCTCACGCTCCTGACACCCCAGATTCTCGCGAGCATCGCCGAGGTGGCGGGAGACGGGGTTGTCGACCGGCTAATTGTTCGCGGTCCTGCGGCGCGCAAGGCTCGACGAGGGTGGCGAGTCCAGTAGAATATTGGGTTGGCCCGCCTGCGTTGCGCCTGTTGTGGTGAGCTCACGTCGTGACGGACGGGCAGGGGGGGAAGCCCAGCGCACCTGACGCTGGACGCAGCGACGAAAGTGACACACACCTTGGCTGATGGCCCTGCCCTGGCGGGAGAGCACTACTCCGCCTCTGACATCACCGTTCTCGAAGGCTTGGAGGCTGTCCGCAAGCGGCCGGGGATGTACATCGGCTCGACGGGCAGCCGCGGTCTGCACCACCTGGTCTACGAGGTCGTCGACAACTCGGTGGACGAGGCGCTGGCCGGCCACGCCGATCACATTGACGTCACGATCCTGCCCGACGGCGGGGTTCGCGTCATCGACAACGGCCGCGGAATCCCCGTGGACGACCACCCCACCGAGAAGAGCTCCGCCCTCGAACTGGTCCTAACGACCCTGCATGCCGGCGGGAAGTTCGGCGGCGGCGGCTACGCGGTCTCTGGAGGCCTACATGGCGTGGGAGTCTCGGTTGTCAACGCCCTATCCACGCGGCTCGAAGCGCGGGTAAGCCGGGACGGCTACGCCTGGGAGCTGGACCTCGACCACGGCGTGCCGACCGGACCCATCCGCAGGGGCGATCCGACGCAGGAGACCGGGACCACCATCATCTTTTGGCCGGACCCCGAGGTCTTCGAGACCCTCGACTTTGACTTTGAGACCCTAAGGATCCGGTTCTCCCAGATGGCGTTCCTCAACAAGGGTCTGACCATCTGCTTGACCGATGAGCGGCCCGAGCATGACACGACCCTCGAGCACAGCCCGGATGACCACGAGAGCGCACGGACGGTGACCTACCGTTACGACCGGGGTCTGATCGACTACGTCGAGCATGTCAACTCAGCCAAGAAGGCCGACGTCGTCAACCCCCAGATCATCGCGATCGAGGCAGAAAACCCCGACGCCACGATCTCGGTGGAGATAGCGATGCAGTGGACCACCGCCTACTCCGAATCGGTCCACACCTATGCCAACACGATCAACACCACCGAGGGTGGTACCCACGAGGAAGGCTTCCGGGCCGCGCTGACCGCCCTGGTCAACCGGTATGCCCGCGAGAAGGGGCTGCTGAAGGATCGTGACGACAACCTCTCAGGCGAGGACGTGAGGGAAGGGTTGACCGCCGTCATCTCCGTCAAGCTGACCGAGCCACAGTTCGAGGGGCAGACCAAGACCAAGCTCGGCAACACCGAGGCGAAGACCTTTGTCCAACGGGTCGTCAACGAGCGGCTCGGCGACTGGCTCGACTCCCACCCGACCGAGGCGCGGGACATCATTCGCAAGGCCATCTCGGCTGCCAGTGCTCGCATCGCGGCCCGCAAGGCCCGCGAGGCCACCCGGCGCAAAGGCCTCCTGGAATCCGGGGGGATGCCGGGCAAACTAAAGGACTGCTCCTCATCCCAGCCGGAGATCTGCGAGGTCTTCATCGTCGAGGGTGACTCCGCGGGCGGCTCGGCCGTGCGGGGCCGCGACCCCGAAACCCAGGCAATCCTGCCGATCCGCGGCAAGATCCTCAACGTGGAAAAGGCCCGCCTCGACCGGGCCCTGTCCAACCAGGAGATCGGCTCCCTCATCACGGCCTTTGGCACCGGGATCGGGGAGGACTTCGACCTGGCCAAGCTGCGCTACCACAAGATCGTCCTCATGGCTGATGCCGATGTGGACGGCAAACACATCCAAACCCTGCTGCTCACCCTCCTGTTTAGGTACATGCCGGACCTCATCGAACACGGCCACGTCTACCTCGCCCAGCCTCCCCTCTACCGGGTCAAGTGGTCTAACTCCGTCCACGACTTCGCCTACTCCGACCGCGAGCGCGACGCGCTGTTGGCCAAGGGCGCCGAGGCTGGCAAGAAGATCCCCAAGGAGAACGGCATCCAACGCTACAAAGGGCTCGGCGAGATGAACTACTCCGAGCTGTGGGACACAACAATGAACCCTGCGACCCGCACGCTCTTGCAGATCACGATGGACTCTGCGGCCGCCGCCGATGAGACCTTCGCCATCCTCATGGGTGAAGATGTCGAGGCCCGCAAGGCCTTCATCCAGCGCAACGCCCACGACGTCCGTTTCCTCGATATCTAGGACGATGACGATGCCTGAGACGATGCCCCTGCGAATCGAGCCGGTGGACCTCCAGCAGGAGATGCGCCGCTCCTACCTCGACTATGCGATGAGCGTCATCGTCGGTCGGGCCCTGCCGGACATCCGCGACGGTCTCAAGCCCGTCCACCGGCGCGTGGTCTACGCGATGTACGACGGCGGATACCGGCCGGACCGGGCCTTTTCTAAGTGCACCCGCGTCGTTGGCGATGTCATGGGCCAGTACCACCCCCATGGTGACGCGGCGATCTACGACACTCTCGTGCGCCTGACCCAAGACTGGTCCCTGCGATATCCGCTCGTCGCCGGTCAAGGAAACTTTGGCTCCCCCGGCGACGACGCGGCCGCAGCGCCCCGGTACACCGAATGTCGGATGGCGCCCCTGGCTATGGAGATGGTTCGCGACATCGAACGTGACACCGTCGACTTCGAGGACAACTACGACGGGCGGACCAAGGAACCGACCGTCCTTCCGGCTCGCTTCCCCAACCTGCTCGTCAACGGCTCGGCCGGGATCGCGGTTGGCATGGCGACCAATATCCCTCCCCACAACCTGCGGGAAGTGGCCGCCGGCATCCAGTGGTACCTCGACAACCCTGAGGCAACCAACCCGGAGATTCTCGAAGCGCTCATCGAGAGGATTCCCGGACCCGACTTCCCCACCGGCGCCCTCATCTTGGGTCGGCGCGGCATCGAGGAGGCCTACAGGACGGGTCGCGGCTCGATCATCATGCGGGCGGTGGTCGAGGTCGAGGAGATCGGCGGGCGGACCTGCCTTATCGTCACCGAACTGCCCTACCAGGTCAACCCCGACCGGCTGGCAGCCCGCATCGCCGAGCTGGTCAAAGAGGGCCGGGTCCAAGGCATCGCTGACCTTCGCGATGAGACCTCGGGGCGCACAGGCCAGCGACTCGTCATCGTGCTGAAAAAGGATGCGGTCGCCCAGGTGGTGCTCAACAACCTCTACAAGCACACCCAACTCCAAGAGACGTTTGGCGCGAACATGCTGGCTCTCGTGGACGGCGTGCCCCGAGCCCGCAAACTGGACTCCTTTGTCCGGCACTGGACTGCTCACCAGCTTGACGTCATCGTGCGCAGGACTCGCTATCTGCTGGCAGAAGCTGAGGCGAGGGCCCATATCTTGCGAGGGCTGCTCAAGGCCCTGGACATGCTCGACGAGACGATCGCGCTGATTAGGCGCTCGCCCAGCGCGGAGGAGGCGCGGGCCGGGCTTATCGAGCTGCTTGACGTGGATGAGGTGCAGGCCACCGCGATCCTCGACTTGCAGCTGCGTCGCCTGGCGGCCCTCGAACGGCAGAAGATCCTCGACGAGCATGCGGCTCTGGAGGCGAAAATCACCGAGTATGAGGCGATTCTCGCCGACCCGGGACGCCAACGGGCGATTGTCGCTAGCGAACTGGCCGAGATTGTTGACAAGCATGGCGATGAGCGGCGGACCCGAATCCTGCCCTTCGACGGGGAGATGTCCGATGAGGACTTGATCCCGGAGGAGGAGGTCGTTGTCACGATCACCCGGGGCGGCTATGCCAAGCGCACGCGAGTGGACAACTACCGGTCCCAGCGGCGCGGAGGCAAGGGCGTCAAGGGCGCTCAGCTGCGCGAAGACGATCTGGTCGAGCATTTCTTTGTCACGACCACCCACCACTGGTTGTTGTTCTTCACCAACTTTGGGCGGGTCTACCGGGCCAAGGGCTACGACCTTCCTGAGGGCGGGCGGGATGCGAAGGGACAGCATGTGGCGAACATGCTCGCCTTCCAGCCGGAGGAGAGGATCGCCCAGGTGTTGGCCGTGCGCGACTACGACCAGGCGTCCTACCTGGTGTTGGCGACGCGGCGGGGCTTGGTCAAAAAGACCCGCCTGGCTGAGTACGACTCGCCGCGGGCGGGCGGGGTAATCGCCGTCAACCTACGTCTGGACGCCACGGGCGTCAGCGATGAGGTCGTGGCTGCGCGGCTCGCCGAACCGATGGATGATCTGCTGCTCGTCTCACGCAAGGGCATGTCGGTGCGGTTCACGGCCAGCGATGGGGTGCTTAGGCCCATGGGACGGGCCACCTCAGGGGTCACGGGAATGCGGTTCCGTGACGGCGATGAACTGCTGTCGATGGACGTGGTCCGAGACGATTCTGACCTTCTTGTCGTCACCGAAGGAGGCTTCGCCAAGCGCACGCCGGTCGCCGCTTACCGGGTTCAGGGACGCGGAGGCCTGGGCATCAAGGTGGCCAAACTCACCTTTACCCGGGGTGACCTGGTGGGGGCGCTTGTCGTGGACGAGGCTGATGAGGTCATGGTCATCATGCTCTCGGGGAAGGTGGTGCGCTCGCGGGTCGCTGAGGTTCCGGCCAAGGGTCGCGACACGATGGGGGTCGTTTTCGCCAAGCCCGACCGCGACGACAAGGTCATCGGCCTCGCCCGAAACGTAGAAGCGGACGATGACGGTGATGAAGCAGGTGCAGAACCTTCCGAAGTCTTGCCGACGCAAGCGACTGCGAGCCAGGCCGCCGACGAGCCTGGTAAGGCACCGGGTCCAGAGCCGGTAGCCTGAAGGCACTGACCACGGGTCGTGAGGAGACCGATGAGCGCCGAAACGGATCTAGCCGCGCCTGAGACGAACGCGCCGGACGACGACCGCCTAGATGCTGATGACGCGGTAGAGGCCCCCAAGGCCGCTCCCCGGAGAGCGGGGGGTGGCACGCGGTTGCCGGTGATATTGCCCAAGGTGAAACCTGTTTCCCGGGTGGAGGGAGACCGGGTTGTCTCCACGGCTCGGCCACAGGGATCCGCCGTCCCTGCCCCCGATGACCTCGTCATTCCCGGCGAGGAAGAGCTGAGCGTCAAGCCGACGTTCAAGAAGATCCCCAAGCCGTCAGCCGACTCCCCGGCGCCGGTCAAGGAGCCCAAGCCTGCCAAGGGCAAGACGTCATCCAAGGGCGGCAAGGAAGCCAAGGGCAAGTCCCCCAAGGCGGAGGAGCCAGCCGTCGACGAAGCCGCCGCCCCTGCGCGGCCACGCAAGGCGTTCCTAGGGAAGGTGAGGGACGTCGGCAAAGCCTCCTCGGCCGCGGAGGCGACAACACCTAAGGCCAAGGCGCCTGGCGAGGGGAAGGCGGAGCGCAAAGACGTCCATCCGCCATCGTTCACCCCTTCGCGCGGCATCACCAAGCCTGCTGTTCTTGTCGGCGAACCCGTGCCGACACGCAAACCCGAGGCTGATTCCCCGGGCTTTGTGGAGATGGTGGTCGAGGGCGCGAGCGCCAACGATCCTGAGGTACCGAAGTTTGTCGGGGCGAGCGAATCAGGGACGAGCGTGGTTCAAGGGCGTCGGCGTGCCGGCGGCCGGCCACTGCCGCCCCGTGAGGAGGAGATGATTCCCGTGCCCGTGCCCATTGGAACCGGCGTCGGCCAGGCGACGATCCAGGCGCCCACGCGCCCGACGTCCCCGGAAGCCGAGGAGGGGAAAAAGAAGAAGAAGCCGGCCGGGGAGGTCCGCAAGGTCAAGCTTCAGGTGGCGACTGTCAGTCCCTGGTCCATCGCGAAGATCGGCTTCCTGATGTCCGTCGGGCTCGGTGTTGCCTTTGTCGTCATGGTCTTCATCGGGTGGAAGGTGCTGGACTCGGCCCACTTCTTCACCTCGATCAACGACCAGATTGCGACGCTGGCCGGACCCGAATCCGCCTCGAAGTTCGACATCCTCCCCCTCGTGGCCCAAGGAAAGGTGATGGCGGGGGCGACCGTCTTGGCCGTGGTCAACGTCGTCCTCATGACGGCCCTGTCGGTTATCGGGGCTCTGATCTACAACGTGATCTCCATGCTTGTCGGCGGCGTCCACGTCACGATGCGCGACGACTGAGGACGCTGCCCTTGGGTGTCGGCGCGTCAGGGGCGTCCACGTGACCCTGTGTGGTGACTGACCTTTTTGCCCTTCGGTGCCGATCTGAGGTAACCTCACCAGGCACGAGCGCGCCACGTGCGAGCTGGGCCTGTAGCTCAGGCGGTTAGAGCGCTTCCCTGATAAGGAAGAGGTCGCAGGTTCAAGTCCTGCCAGGCCCACGTCCGATTGACCACAGACGAAGGGCCGCACGATGAAGAAGATGCTGGTCATGGGCATTGCCGGAGCGATGGCCCTAGCACTGGTCAGGGCGCTGATCTCACGGCGAGCCGACCACGACGTCTGGGCCGAGTTCGCCGACGAGGTCTAGCCGGTCGGCTCGCGCCCTCAAGCCCAGGGCACCAGCCGATCACGCGGGGCTGTAGCGCAGTTGGTAGCGCATCTGCTTTGCAAGCAGAGGGTCGCCGGTTCGAGTCCGGTCAGCTCCACTGATCCCGCGGCTGGAAGCCAGGATCAGTGGTCTCCACGCATCTCGTCGAGGATGGCTTCGATCTGCTCGGTGGTGTACCTCACTTCTGTGAAGGTGGGGATGGGCGGCAGGAGGGCGGCTTCTCGGGCTAGGAGGGAGACTTTGACTTCGGGGCCGTAGCCGAAGGCGCCGGGGCGGCCGGAGGCTGGGAGGACTCGGTGGCAGGGGACAAAGAGGGCGGCGGGGTTGGCGGAGCAGGCGGTTCCGGCGGCGCGCGCGGCTTTGGGGTTGCCCGCCTCGGCGGCTAAGCGGGCATAGGTCCAGGTCTGGCCGGGAGGGATCCGTCGCATCGCTCGCCGGGCGCGGATGACAAAGCCCTCTCCGGCCTGAATGACAACAATGCGGCCGATGGCGGCCAGATCACCCCCGTAGTAGGCCTCCACGGCGTCGGCCGCGAGGGTTGAGGAAACCTGGCGCACGATCGGATCCTTGGCGGCCTTCAGCGGAGCCAACGCCCGCCTCACCTCGACGGCCAAGAGCTCTGGGCGATCAACCCAGCCTGACGCCAGCACGGGCGCATCGGCGTCGCATCCGCCCAGGATCGCGGTGAAGGGGCCGTCTGGGGTGGGAACGGTGAACCACCCGAGCGGTGACGCCACCACCTCGAGGCCGGCGGACGCAGTAGACGCGGTCGCGGGCCGCCCCTGTCCGTCGGGGCCTTGTGGGCCACGGGGTGGGGCGACTCCGGCAGTGGGCGTGCTCACTCGTCGTCGTCCGTGTCCTCCGGGGCTGGAGCGGTCTTGCGAGTCCGAGAAGTCGCCCTCTTGGCTGCGTCTGCCACCTTGCCGCCCGCCCGTTGGGTGGCATCCGCCATCATCCCTCCGGCTCGTTGGGTGGCGTCGGCCATTTTCTCACCCGCCCGCTGGGTGGCGTCCGCTGCCTTCTGGGCGGCATCGGAGACCTTGCGAACAGCGACACCGGTTGCTTCCCCGACCGCGTCGGCCGCATCGCCTGCTGCATTAGACCAGTCGGTGCGGGCTGCGGCGCGGGTGGTCTCGTCATCGTCCGTCGCCTCCCAGGAAACGGGGGTGAGCGTGTCGGCTTCCCACTCATCTTCAGACCAGGGGTCGATTGTGGGCCGCTGGCTGCGAGCGGCGGCGCGCACGGCCCAGCCGAGCACCCCGAAGGCCAGCGCCCACGCTAGGAGTTTGCGCAGCCGGCGGCGCTTGCGGGGCGGCTCCGGCTCGAGGGCGACCGCTCGGGATGCTGCGACGGCAGCCGCATGGTTCACCGCCTCGACCACGGTCGGCAAGACGGCGCTTTGCAGCTTGTCGCGAGCGATGTCAATCTTCGGGGACAACGCTCGCGCGGCGTCCTCGACCTTGGGGGCAGCCGCCTGGACGCCAGCCTTCCAGGCCGCCCGAGCCCGGGGCTCCGCCCACTTCAGGGCCTGGTTCGCCCGGGGTCCGGCCCAGGCGAGCGCCCCGCGTGTCACGTCGCTGACCTGAGCTTTCGTCGTTGATAGCGCAGCGAGGACCTTGTCGGCGTCCCCGGTCGTGCGCTTGCGTGCCAAGGACACCGAACACTTTGTGCCGCGGCAACAGCTCATCGTTTTACACCTCCATCGTCCTAGGGCCGATCGCTGGGGTGCGGAAAGGCCACAGACCCATGTTCCCACCGTTGGACTCTGTGCGCGAGTCTCCGTGGCACATTGGCCCCACGCGAGTCGGCGTGGAAGGATGGCGGACATGCATGCAACACTGCGCACCACGCTCGGCGACATCCGCCTTGAGCTCTTTGAAACCCACGCACCCATCACGGTCGCCAACTTTGTTGGCCTGGCGACTGGCGCGAAGCCGTGGACCGACCCGGCGACCGACGAGCCAGGCTCGGGCCCCTTCTATGACGGGGTGGTCTTCCACCGTGTCATCGCCGGGTTCATGATCCAGGGGGGCGACCGCCTGGGCACGGGCACCGGCGGCCCCGGCTACACCTTCGACGACGAAATCGCGCCGTCGCTGCGGTTCAACGAGCCCTACCTCCTGGCAATGGCCAACGCGGGAATCCAGTTCGGCCATGGCACAAACGGCTCCCAGTTCTTCATCACGGTCGAGCCGACCCCCCACCTCAACGGCCGTCACACGATCTTTGGCCGGGTCGCCGACGCCGCCTCCTGCGCGGTGGTTGACGCCATCGCCGCTACGCCCACCGGTCGCGGGGACCGGCCCCGAACCGCGGTGGTCATCAACTCCGTCGTCGTTGAGCAGGCCGAGGCCTGAGCGCATGACCTTCCCGCAGGGCCTGCCCCCCACCTGCCCTCGGCATCCAGAGCGCATCGCCATGGTTCGCTGCCAGCGCTGTGACCGGCCGACCTGCCCTGATTGCCAGATCCCGGCAGCCGTCGGCATCCAGTGCATCGACTGCGTGCGCTCCGATCCGCAGCGCGCCCCCCTGCGCTCGGCCCTCGGTGCCCCCCTGCGCGGCGGCAAGCCCATGGCGACGATGACCCTCATCGGCCTGTGCGTCGCTGTCTACCTCGTCCAGTCTCTGACCTCGGCGACCGCCACTTTCGGTGGCCAATGCGTGGAGCTGTTGCGCGTCATGGGCGCCGGGCATGGGCTCACCGACATCCTGGGCTATGTCCCCATTTGCGCCCCCGACGAACCATGGCGCCTGATCACCGCCGCTTTCCTCCACGGCGGCGTCCTCCACCTCGCCATGAATTGCTACGCCCTTTGGGTTGTCGGTTCCTTCCTCGAGCAAATGATTGGACGATGGCGATTCACCGCCCTCTTCCTGCTCTCGGCGGTCGGGGGTAGCGTCGCGGTGGACGCCTACGCGCGGCTGGGATCCGACCCCGTCGCCTGGTTCATTCCCACCGTCGGCGCCTCCGGAGGAGTCTTCGGGCTCTTTGGCGCCATGGTGTGGGTGGTGCGGCGGATCGGGGCCAACATGACGGGGGTGTTGTCCGTCATCGGCCTCAACGTGGTCTTTTCCTTCACGGTCGCCTCGGTCTCGTGGCAGGGGCATATGGGAGGCCTGGCGGTCGGTCTCGCGCTTGGCGCGGCCTACGCCTTTGCGCCCGCGGCGCGGCGACGGCTCTACGGCATCGGCGCCACGCTGGGGGCCGGCGTCATTCTCACGGCCCTCGTCGCATGGCTGCGCGGTAAGGGAATCGACACCTGACGAGACAGACATCCCACGCCACAGCCCCTTTCCACGTTGTGCACCGTAGGATTACTCGGTAGTGGATTACTCTGTGGATAAGCCTGTGACCTGCGGTGACGGCATTCCACTGTGTGGACAACTGCGGCAACCCTCAAGCCCGAGTCGAGATCGAGAGCCCTGTTCGGCTGGCTGTTGAGAGTTTTCCCCAAGTTACAGCCCTGTAGTTATCCCCAGCCTCATCCACCGTTGGGGAGAACTCCCAGGTGGACATCACGCGCAAGCCAAGGAACCGACGAAGCCCCTCAGCAGCCGCCTCCAGTTGTGGACAAGTGTGGAAAAGACCTGTGGATAACCGCCGGGCGTGTCGCCCCCGGCGAGCCGCGAGCCGCTCAGCGTCCCCCGCTGGACCCCGTGCCCTCCGAGAGCCTCCCCGCGCCCCGCTGACCGTCCCGGGCATCCCCCGCTCGACACCGACTCAACACCGTCACAGCCAGTTCACGACGGCGTTGGATCGTGGTTCAGGCGGGTCAGGGCGGCTAGGGCGATGGCGCGGTCGGTGGTGTACCAGTAGGGGGGGATCCAGGAGCGCAGGTAGTGGGCGTATCGGGCGGTTGCGAGTCGGGGGTCGAGGATGGCGACAACACCCCGGTCTTCGGGGCCTCGGATGAGGCGGCCCGTGCCTTGGGCCAGGCGGATTGCGGCATGGGTCGCCGTCACCGACATGAATCCCCCCGGTCCCGCCGCTTCCTGGCGGGCAGAGAGCACAGGGTCGTCGGGTCGGGGGAAGGGAAGACGGTCGATGGCGACAACACGGCAGGTCGGGCCGGGGGCATCGACTCCCTGCCACAGGGACAGCGTCCCGAACAGGCAGCGTTCCTCCTCGGCGACAAAGCGTTCCAGCAGAGCAGAGGTCGCCTCCTCGCCCTGGCAGGAGACGGGAACCGACACAAGTGAACGAACGGCCTTCGCGGCGGCCTCGGCTGCGCGTTGGGAGGTGAACAGGCCCAGCATCCTGCCGCCCGCTGCTTCGATGAGTTCCGCCAACAAGGCATGTTGTTCGGCCTCGGGCACGCCGTCTCGCCCGGGGGCGGGCAGGTCGGCGGCGATGTAGCAGATTCCTTGGGTCGCATAGTCGAATGGCGACCCGACGTCGAGGCCGGTCCACCTGAGCTCGCCCGGGGGATTGCCCCAGCCCCGAGGCGCGCCCTTCCTCTTGTACTGCGGCGCCTCGCCATCCCGATCCTTGGGCGTCTCACCATCCCGATCCTTGGGCGTCTCACCATCCCGATCCTGCGGCGCTTCACGGTCCCAATCCTCGGGTGCATCTTCCTCCCGCCTCGCCTCGCCGTCCCCATCTTCCGGCTCGGCAGGCAGCGGCGGGTCGGGGAGGCCGAGCATGGCGCCGGCGGGTGCAAAGTTGCCGCGACCAGCCAGGGTTGCCGAGGTGAAGACCACTCCCCTCTCGCCGATCACGCGCTCGCGAATCACCTCGCTGACATCAAGGGGAGCCGCATGGAGGGCGGGCGGACCGGCGCGCCACACGCCGTCGCGGGCGGGCCGCGCGCACCACAGGACCCGCCCCGAGTCCTCGCCTGCCTGGGCAATCGCATCGGCCGTCGTGATCAGCGCATCGAGGGCCGCCCGCGCGACCGCCTTGGCACCGGCAGCCTTCTCGCCAGCCGCCTCAGCATCGTCGCCCTTGCCGGCCTGGGTGAAGGCCGTCCTTGCGGCGGCCCTCACGGCATCCACGGCCCCGAGCAGACCCTCGCTCGTCACGCCGCGAAAGCGCTGATCAGGGACGATGGCGAGAGTCGCCCCCAGTCCCTCAGCCGCCTTTTCTAGGGCATCAGTGTCGCAGCCTGCCTGGCCGGCCGCACGGGCGCTTGCCTTGACGATTCCCTCGGATAGATCGAGGGTCATGGCGGAGGTGAAGCGGTTCTCCAGGTCGTGAGCCTCGTCCACGACGAGGGCGTCGAAGTCGGGAAGACCTTGACCGGTCGTCGCGTGGATCGCTAAGAGCGCGTGGTTCGTCACCACGAGATCGGCCTTGACGGCGGCATGCCGAGCCGCATCGGCGAAGCAGTCAGCCTGAAGGGGGCACCGTTGGCCCAGGCACTCAAGGGCAGAGACCGAAACCTGGCGCCAGGCCTTCTCGGAGGTTCCTTCGGGCGCCTCGTCGCGGTCACCGGTTTCGGTGTCCTTGGCCCAGGCGTGCAGGCTCCGGACCTGATCGACGAGCGAAGGGAGGGTGAGCGTGTCACGGGCAGCGGCAGGAGATTCGCTGGCGGCCTTGGTGGGGGCCGAGGGCTCGGCTGAGTCGGCGGCTGACTCACCGCTGGCCTTGGTGAGGATCGCGGGATCGAAGAGGGTCATCCCCTCGTCTATCGGGTAGCCACCATCGAGCTTGTGGCGGCAGAGGTAGTTGTTCCGCCCTTTCAGAACAGCAGCGGTCGGGGTGCGCCCGGCGGACTCACCGATCGCTTCGAGGGCGATTGGGAGGTCCTTGGTGAGGATCTGGCGTTGGAGGGCAAGAGTCGCCGTGGCGACAACGACGCGCTCATCGGCGAGCACGGCGTGGCGAAGGGCGGGAATGAGGTAGGCCAGGGATTTGCCGGTCCCTGTCCCTGCCTGGACGAGCAGGGGAGAAGCCGAGGTGAAAGCGCGAGCCACAGCGTCCGCCATCGTGCGCTGTCCGTCGCGGTGTTGGCCGCCGAGAAGGGCGACGGCACGGTCGAGAAGGTCGAGTATGTCAGGTGGGCTGGTCACGACGCACGGGGTGAAGCGCTACCTCCAGCGCATCGTCATCGCGAAGCCGAGGAGGATGGCGCCCAAGCCGATCCCCAGGTTCCACTGGCCGAGCGAGCGGATCGGGCCACCGGTGTTGCCCACGTAGGTCCACACGACATAGGCGAGACCCGCGATCATGAGGGTGACCATGGCGGGCGCCCACCAGCCGGGCGACGGCCGGGCGGCCTTCTTCCCGGGTGGGGGCTTGTAGACAACCTTCTTCTTGGCCCGTGACCGTGATTCCGGCATCGAGGCACTCCCTTTCTCGCGTCGTGCCGAGATGGGGCTCGGCGGCGTTGGCCACGATGGCGTGGCGACGACCTGGACTAGCGTAGTGGAAAGAGAGTAAAGGAGTCTCCACTATGGCCCAGGGGCGCCATCGACCGACACGGCGGCGTGCCGTCGTCTCCGTCGCGGCTGTCACAGCGTTGGCAGGGCTGTTGTTTGCGACGAACGCCCGGCTACTGTGGGGCAAGGGGCACAGCGCATCGGCCCTGGAGGGGTTGGCGCGCGAAGAGAGTCGAACCATCGCCACGCTCACCGACACTCAGGCTCTCCTGAACTCAGAGATAAACGCGCTGGTCGGGGCGCAGCCGGAAGCGGTTGTTTTAGCCGAGGACCCCGTGATGGGCGTGGCAACCGGGCAGGTGCCGGTCGCTGGGCCGGGCGTGGTCGTCACCCTCGATGACGCGGTGCTCCCGGCGGCGCCCTCAGCTCCCCTCGACGACTATGTCGTCCACCAGCAAGACATCGAAGCGGTCCTGAACACCTTGTGGGGGGCAGAGGCGCAGGCTGTTGCCGTCCAGGGGGTGCGGGTTTCTTCCATGACCTCGATCCGATGTGTCGGCAACGTCGTGCTTGTGGGGGGAAGAGTGTCGTCTCCTCCCTATGTCATCGAAGCGGTGGGAGACTCCCACGACCTGGTCAAGGCGCTGGAGGAGGGGCCGGCCCTGGACGCCTATCGGGAGGCAGCCGAAGCGATCGGATTGGGATGGTCAGTGAGAGTGCTGGACAATGTCCACCTGACGGGGTCATCGGGAGGTAGCATCGGGTTGCGCTATGTCTCGGCGCTTGATCCTGATCGTGGGGAGTTGCCATGAGCGAACCGACATCCCCGGGCGCTTCGCCTGGCGGTGTCATGCCCACCTTTGTCCGCCTAGAGAGGACCGACCCGTCGGGGCCCCTCATCCCTGCGGGCGGTGGCGCTCCTGCCACGATGCCGGCTGGGGCGCCGGTGGTGGCTACTTCCGCATCCTCACGAGCAGCGATCCAGCTGGCTGCTGCCTCCTCGGGCCGCGCCCTGACGATCCCCTGGCCGACGGTGCCTTCCGCCTCTGACTCAGATCCGCGCCGCCGTATCCCCGTCCTCGCCATCATCACCGGCCTCATCGGGGAGCTCCTCATCACAGCTGGGGTGCTCCTGGGGCTCTACGTGGTCTGGGAACTCGTGTGGTCAACGGTCGAGGCTCGACCCCTGCAAAGGCAAGCTCTCGAAGTGGTCCACAAGCGGCCCGGCTACGTGCCGCCCGCCCCGGACACAGCGGCGTGGGCCCCGGAGTACACCGACAACATCCCCGAAGTCGCGGTACCGGATCGGGGCGAGCCGTGGGTCTCGCTCCACGTTCCCCGGTGGGGGTATAAGTACAACATCGTCATCGCTGAGGGGGTCGACAAGTACTCCATCCTCGACCAGGGGCTGATCGGCCACTACCCGGACACCCAAGGGCCTGGTGAGCTGGGCAACTTCGCGGTCGCCGGCCACCGCATCACCCACGGGGAGCCGTTCGCGGGGATCCAGGCCTTGAGGGACGCAGATGAGTTGATCGTTGAGACCGATGAGAACTACCTCGTCTTTGCGGTCTATGACCGTGACATCGTCTCGCCCTACGACATGTCGGTGATCTATCCGGTCCCTGGGCAGGAGGGCGTCGATCCGGTCAAACGCCTCATCACGTTGACCACCTGCCACCCGAGGTACACCTCGACCTCGCGTTACATCGTGTGGGGGGACTTCCAGTACTGGACCAAGAAGTCGGAAGGGCGCCTCAAAGCGCTGGTTCCGCCGAGCAAACGGTGAGGGTCAGATGTACGCAGCGTTGTGGAGAACCATCCCCGGTCCGTCGTGGTTTCGGGTCTTTGTGCTGCTGTGCCTGGCCTTGGTGGCGGTCTGGGCCTGCTTCCAGTTCCTCTTCCCGTGGCTGTCCACGGTCCTGCCCTTCAACGAGCTGACCGTGAGCGACGGCGAAATGACGCCGCTGCCTGATCTGACCCCGTAGCCCTAGGGCGCGGGTGGCGGGGCTGTGGGATCGGTGGGGGGAGGCGGCGGAGCGGGATTCGGTCCGTCTGAGACCAAGATGGTGATCTTGTTGCCCTCGACAACGTCCACCCCAGGGGCCGGGTCGGTCGAGATGACCCTCCCGATCGGCACCGTCTCGGAGTAGTCGTGCCTCCAAAGGATGTTGGTCAGACCTCTCCTGGCGAGCTCGGCCTCGGCCTCCCCTGACGTGAGGCCTAGGACCGTGGGCATTGTCACCGTCTTAGGTTCGCGTGCGACCGTGAGAGTCACCTGGGTCCCCTGGGGGACTTCCTTCTTAGCCTTGACGCTCTGCTTGGTCACCGTGCCCTTGGGTTCAGAGGACAAGACGTAGACCGTGTCGCCCACCGTGAGGCCGGCACCTCGCAGGATGGCCTTGGCATCGTCCTCACCTTTGCCCTTGACATTGGGGACAACGGTGTTTCCGTTGGAGATGAGCAGGTCGACCTTGTCCCCCTTCTTGGCTGGAGAACCGACCGGCGGATCGGTCTCCACGACAAAGGTGGTGGGAACGGTCGCCGACGTCGTGGGGAGCGCGTTGCCGGGCTCGAGGTTGAGTTCCTTGAGCAAGGCGCGGGCGTCGTCCTGGGACATTCCCAGTATCTCCTCGGGAATCTCCACGTCGTCGGAGCCCGTGGAGACATACACGGTGATCACCGCGCCGATCGGCTGGTCGGTGCCCGAGGCTGGGTCGTAGCGTGTGACATAGCCCTCGGCGACGTCCTCGCTGGGCTCCTCGGCCGGTTCCACCTCGAACCCGAGAGCCTCCAGCGCGGCCTTGGCCTCCTCGAAGTTCATCCTCTGATCGGAGTCAGGGACAATCTGCGTGGTCGGCTCAGTGGGCAGGGTCTCGGTGATTGAGGGGCTGGGATCCTCCGGAGGTGGCGCCTCCTCACCTCCCGACCGGAAGAGCACGAACAAGATGGCGCCCAAGGCAATGATTCCGACCACGACGAGGGCGATGATGAGGAACCGACGCTTGCGCTGGGCCGCCTCCTCCTCGCTGTCTTCCTCAAGGTCCTGGTCGCTGCGGGGGATGGGGAATGGGGAAGGTTCGGGCGGCCGGGGCGGGATGGGGCGGGCCACCGCGACCGGCGTGGCCGACAGCACCTGAGTCGGATCGGCGATTGGGGCGACCGTCGGCAGGGCGGTGGCAACAAACCCGCCCCTCTTTGCGGTCTCCAAATCAGCGCGGAACTCCGAGGCGGTCGTGTACCGAAGATCCCGTTCCTTGGACAAGGCCTTCAGGACAATCCCGTCCAAAACGGTTGGGACATCGGGGGCCAGCGCCGAGGGACGTTCGGGCTGCTCACGGACATGCTGGTAGGCGACCGCGACAGCAGAGTCCCCGACAAAAGGTGGCCGTCCGGTCAGCAGTTCAAAGAGCACGCAGCCCGTGGAGTACAAATCGGAGCGGGCATCAACCGCTTCACCGCGCGCCTGCTCGGGAGACAAATACTGGGCGGTCCCGATCACCGCCTGCGCGGAGGTGACCGTCGAGACGTTGTCCGCCAAGGCTCGGGCAATCCCGAAGTCCATGACCTTAACTTGCCCCGTGGCCGTGAGCATGATGTTCGCCGGCTTGATGTCGCGGTGGACAATCCCGGAGTGGTGGGCGTATTGGAGGGCAGAAAGCACTCCGACCGTGATGTCGATCGCCTCGTCAATGGGCAGGGCCGCTCCGTCGCGCATGAGTTCGCGCAGCGTGTGCCCTTCGACGTACTCCATGATGATGTAGGGAATGCGCACGGCTTGGCCGGTGGGGTCGGTTGCCGTGTCCTCGCCCGTGTCATAGACCGCGACGATGGCGGGATGGTTGAGAGAGGCCGCAGCCTGCGCCTCCCGCCTGAACCGGTTCTGGAAGGCCGGATCGCGCGCCAAATCGGAGCGAAGCACTTTGATGGCGACGGTCCGCCCGAGCCGCGCGTCGCGTCCGACGTGCACCTCGGCCATGCCGCCGCGTCCTATCAGCTCGCCGACCTCGTAGCGTCCGGCGAGGGTGCGTGGCGTGAAATCGACCACTTGACGTCCCTTTCGGTTATTCGCCCGCTTGGTGCCCGCCACTCGCGGAACTCAAGGACATGATCCCACGTCCAGTCGTGCTATGCGACGCAGCCGGGCTCCTCGTGTCCGGATTGTTTCCAAAATCCAGGGCGGCGGTCTGGTTCATCCCCCCCGAAAGGAGGAATCCGACGACGATCGCCGCAATACACAGCAGCGCCGCCAGAAGCACCCACCAGTCCGCCGTGCCACGTCCAAGACGGCGACGCGGCGGCGGTGAGTAGGTCTCCGGCGGCAGCGGTTCGGTGAGAATCGCCTCATCCGGATGGACGATGGCGGCCCTGGCCAGCGCAAACTCCTCACCGTCGACCCGTGGTGAGTCCGCGTTCCCCCGGTCGCCTCCCTCCACGGGGTCCGGTAGGTGGAGTCGCGCCCCGAAGGCCGGCCGTCCACCGGTGGCGGTGGCGGGCAGGCCGAGGGACGGGTCCGTCGGGTTGAAGGCTCCGACCACTGGCGCCAAAACAGGCTGGACCTCTTCTCCCTCATCAATGGCGTCGGTGCTGCCTGACGTCAGTGCGGCCGCCTTGATCACCCCGGCGGTGATTGGGGCGGTCACAGGCGCCGGGGTGGTCGCCAAGCCGGGCAGGGCGGCAAGTTCGTGGGCGAGCTCGGCGCAGGAGGCAGGTCGCAGGGCCGGGTCCTTGAGCAGCAGCCTGTCGATGAGGTCGCGAAGGGGCGGGTCGACCCAGTCGGGAAGCGGAGGTGGAGGCTGGCGGACCTGAGCCAGGGCTATGTCAACATCGGCTCCCGCGGAGAAGGGCCGCGAGCCGACCAAGCATTCAAAGGCGATGATGCCCAGGGCATACATGTCGCCCGATGGGGTGGCGGGCTTCCCCAGCGCCTGTTCAGGGGCGAGATAGTGGGCGGTGCCCATGACCTTGCCCGTGGCTGTCAACGCAGCCTGGCCACGGCACACAGAGATCCCAAAGTCGGTGAGCTTGACATGCCCCGAGGGGGTGATGAGGACGTTGCCGGGTTTGACATCGCGGTGTACCACGCCCGCCTCATGGGCGGCGAACAGTCCTTGGGCGCACTGGTGGAGTATGGGAACGAGCACCTTGGGGGTCAGCGTCATGTGGTCGGCCAGCAGGTCAGCGAGCGACTGGCCGGAGACATACTCCAAGACGAGGTAGCCGGTGCCCTCCTCCTCGCGGTAGTCGTGGACCTTGGCAATGTTGGGGTGGGAGAGCATGGCTGCGTTGTGGGCTTCGACCCGCAGGCGGTGCAGGGAGGATTCGTCTCCCGTGTACTCGGGGCGAAGAACCTTGATCGCGACGGTGCGTTGAGCCCACGCGTCGCGGCCCCGCCACACCTCGCCCATACCGCCGACGGCGATCCGCGAGTCCAACTCGTAGCGGCCACCGGCCAAAGCCAAACCCTTCGCCGCGATCATTTCGCCATCGCCGCCTCCATGACCGCGCGGGCGATCGGCGCGGCGACCGCCCCGCCTGTGCCACTCATGCCCGCTTTGCCCCCGTCCTCGACGACGACTGCGACCGCAAGGCGCGTATCGCCATCGTCCGCGAATGAGACGAACCAGTTGTCGGGCGGCTGGCCCTTGGTCTTCTCCGCCGTCCCGGTCTTGCCGCCCACCTCGACGCCGGGGATCGCAGCGCGCGAGCCCGAGCCTGAGGTAACGACCTGGACCATCATGGCGCGCAACTGGCGCGCTGTCGAGGGGGAGATTGCGGTCGCAAACGGAACGGGGTCGATGGTCTTGACGACGCTCAGATCCGAGTTTCGCAAGGTACGTACCAGGTGGGGGGCCATAATGACGCCCTCATTGACGGCGGCAGCGGCGACCATCGCCATCTGAAGAGGGGTGACTCGGTCGTCGAATTGCCCAATCGCGCTCATCGCAACCTGGGGTTCATCCATGTCCTCGCCGAGGGTCGAGGGGGTGACATAGGTGGGGATGGACAGGGCTTGGGAGAAGCCAAACTTGGCGGCTTGCTCGCGCAAGGCGTCCTCGCCGAGTTCCATCCCCAGGTTCGCAAACGCCGTGTTGCAGGAGATCGCGAGGGCTTGGATCATCGTCATCTCGCCGACGGATGAGCACTGCGAGTCGCCCATATTGCCCAAGTCGACCTCGGTGCCCGGCAGGCGCAGCGTGACCGGGGCGGGCAGGACAGACTCGGAGGTGTAGTCGCCAGATTCAAGCGCCGCGGCGGCCGTGATGAGCTTGAAGGTCGAGCCGGGACTGTAGAGGTTGCCGGAGATGGCCCGATTCCACAAGGGGTTGTGCTTGTTCTTCAGGAGCTTTTGGTAGATCTTGTTGACCTCGGCGGTGTCGTGGCCCGCCAGGTCCGCAGGGTCAAAGCTCGGCTTGGAGACCATCGCGAGAATCTCACCTGTGGTGGCATTAAGGACGATGACGGCCCCTCGCTGGTCTCCCAGCGCATCCCAGGCGGTGGTCTGGACGTCGGGGTCGAGAGTGAGTTCGACGCCGCCGCCATGGCGTTGGCGCCCGGTGACGAGGTCCTGGATGCGCGAAAGGAAAAGCGAATCAGCGGTGCCCTGGAGGACCTCGTCGTAGGCTGCCTCAATGCCGGTCATCCCGAAGACCACGGAGAAGAACCCGGTCGCGGGCGCGTAGAGGGGTCCCTTGGAGTATCGGCGCTGGTAGCCGAAGTCATCTTTGACGCGCTTGGAGGAGGCGACGGCCTTACCTGCAACGATGATGGGCCCGCGGTCGCGGTTGAAGGACTGGTAGTAGGTGCGGGCGTTGCGCGGATCCTGACGCAGCGCTGAGGCTTTGACGAACTGGGTGTAGGTGGCCGAGGCGAAGAGGGCGAGAATCATCACGAGCGCCAAGGCGGTCACCCGCCGGATTTGGACATTCACGGGGCATCACCTGCGCTCGCTTTTGCCGCGTCTGCTGCGTCCGCTGCTTCGGCCGCGAGGATGGGGGCGAGGTCAATCTCGTTTGTCGCCGGTGCTGGGCGGCGCGCACCGTCTGAGATCCGCAGGAGCAGGGCGGCGATCATCCAGTTGGCGACGAGCGCCGAGCCGCCGGCCGCCATGAAGGGCACGGTCAGACCCGTCAACGGGATGAGACGGGTGACCCCGCCCACCACGGTGAACACCTGGAGGGCGAAAGAAAAAGCCAACCCGGAGGCCAAGAGCTTTCCGAACCCGTCGCTGACCCCCACGGCCGTGCGCATCCCCCGCTGGATGAGGATGGCAAAGCACAGGAGGATGGCAAACAGGCCTGTCAACCCCAGTTCTTCGCCCAGCGAGGTGACGATGAAGTCGGAGAAGGCAAGTTCGGTAAGGTCCGGTCTGCCTCTCCCCCACCCGGTCCCAAACAGTCCCCCGTTGGCCATGCCGAATAGGCCCTTGACGAGCTGGCCCGAACCTCCCGGGTCACGGTTGTAGACCTCTGAGGAGAAGGGGTGGAGCCAGATGTCGAACCGTGAGCGAACGTGAGAAAAGGCGGTGTGGGCTGCGGTGACGCCGACAGCGAAGAGAATCAGGCCCAGAGCGATCCAGCTGGGCCGGTCGGTCGCAACGTAGAGCATGGCAACGAACAGGCCAAAGAACAGCAGGGAGGTGCCGAGGTCTTTTTCGAAGATGAGGACGCCCAGCGACGTGAGCCAGGCCAGAAGGATCGGCCCGAGGTCGCGCAGGCGCGGAAGCTGGAGGCGCAGGATCTTGGGTCCGGCCAAGGAGAGGGTGTCGCGGCGGGTCACGAGGTAGCCGGCGAAGAAGACCGCGAGGAGGATCTTCGACAGTTCTGCTGGTTGGAAGGAAAACGAGCCCAGCCGGATCCAAATCCGCGAGCCACCTTCAGCCTTGCCGATTCCTGGTGCCAGAGGCAGAACAAGCGCGGCCAATCCGATGAGCATCGCGGTGAACGTGAACCGTCGCAGCGTCCGGTGATCGCGCAGCAAGACGATGACCAGGGCCGCTGCTCCGATGCCGACACCCGTCCACAGCAGCTGCCGGCTCGCAATGGAGCCGAACATGGGCAAGGAGACCTGGTAGCGCAGCTGCAGCCGGTAGATCATCGCTAGGCCTGTGCCGTTTAGAAGCACGACGGTCGGCAAGATGACAGGGTCGGCATAGGGGGCGCGAACCCGCAGGAGGATGTGAAGCACGAGCGCCAGACCGGCGAATCCCACGGAGTAGCGGACAAAGTCGGCCGGAAGACGTCCCTCCATCGCCAACCCCACTTGGGCGTAGGCGTAGGTCGAGATCGCCAACGCCAGAAGGAGCAATGCGAGTTCGCGACCCCGTCCTGGCCTGGCGGGGCTCGGCGCGAGGGTCGCCATCAGGGAGCCTCGGGGGGGTGCGCCGCCGAATCCGTCTGGGCGCCGGTGAGGAACTCGGCCAGTTTGTCCTCGGCCTCAGCCAGGGAGCCCGCCGAGATCGTCTCCCCGATGCGGTCTTGGTAGACCTGGTCGAGTGAGGCGACGGCGACGTCAGTCTCCCGGATGACATGGGAGAGGTGCAAGGGTCCCAACGTCTGGTTGATTCCCTGGTAGACGGCGACCTTGCCCTGGGAGACTCCGAGGTAGTACTGCGTTTGGGACCAGTCGTGGGCCACCTTGCCCACGGCGATGCATGCCCCCAGGACGATGACGGCGATCACGGGAATCACGAGGCGTCGGGCCAGGGAACGGGGTCGGGGAGTGTCGGACTCCTCATCGTCGGCGGGGGATTTGGCCTTGCGCCTACGCCGCTTTTTGCCCTTGACCGCGGCGTCCGGGGTGCGCTCCTTGGGGGCTGTCAGCGCCGCAGCCTTGCCTGCCGCTCCGGACCCACCCCGGGTTGGTCGGTTCCGATCCACAGCAGCCGCACCCACCACCTGGACGGACGATGACGGGGCCCGGCCATCGGCCACCTTGTCCAGGTCCAGGACGTCGGCGACCACGCAGGTGATGTTGTCCGGACCGCCAGCCCGCAAGGCGAGGTCAATGAGTTTGTCGGCTGCCACCGCCGGCTGTTTTTCCTGGGTGAGGGTTTCGCTGAGCGTTTCCGGCGAGACCACGGAGGACAGACCATCGGAGCAGAGCATCCACCGGTCGCCGACCTGGGCGGAGCGGGCGGCGACGTCAACACCTCCTCCGAGTTCGACATCGCCCAAGACCCGCAGAAGCAGGGAGCGTTGAGGGTGACGTTCGGCCTGGTCAGGGTCAAGGCGACCCGTCTCAACGAGGTACTGAACAAAGGTGTGATCCACCGTGACCTGCTCGAGAGTTCCTTCCCGCAAAAGGTAGGCCCGCGAATCACCAATGTGGGCCAGCACAAGGCGGTCTTCGCAGCGCAACAGCGCCGTGATCGTCGTACCCAGGCCCGCAAGCTCCGGGTCCTCCTCCACCCGCTCTAAGAGCTCACTGTGAGCGGCAGCGACGGCCTCGTGAATGGCCTGCGCTGCTTCATCGGCCGCCGGCGTCTCCTCATCGAGGGCCGCAAGGTGGGCGATCGCCACCGAGGAGGCGATGTCCCCGCCCGCATGTCCCCCCATGCCATCGGCGACGACGAGAAGGTGGGGACCCGCGTAGCCCGAATCCTGGTTATTGGCCCGGGTTAGGCCAATGTCGGATCGGGCGGCGAAGGAAAAGACGACGGGCATGATCACGACCTTGCCAGGTCAAGTCGAGTTTGCCCAATGCGCACCTGCTGGCCGGCGTGGACCCTGACCGGGCCCTGGACTTGGTCGCGGCCAAGGAAGGTGCCGTTGGTGGAGCCAAGGTCTTCAAGGATCCAGCCTTGGGCGTCGGGCATGATCCGCGCGTGCCGCCCTGAGGTGAACTCGTCGTCGAGAATGAGGTTGGCCCCCGAGGAGCGGCCGATGACGATCCCCGCCCCAAGCGGCAGGGTGGTCCCCCGCAGGGGTCCCGAGGCGACGACTACCTTGGTGGGAGCGTCGCGGAGGGGCTGGGCTGCGGAGGTCGGGCCATCAAGCGGAGCCTTGACGATGGCCCTGCCACGCCCGGTGCGAGGCGTGCGTGAGCGGCGGCGGGTGATGGACAGGCCGTAGACGTCGCGTCGCAGCGAGGTCAGGACTGCGACGACGAAGAGCCACAAGAGGAGCAGGTAGCTGAGCCTCAGGAAGGTGACGGCGAGTTCGTTCATCACGCCCCGGCTTACCCCTCCGGAGCGTAGGCGCCACCATCCGCCGGGTCGCCGGTCCAGAAGACGATTTGCGTCCGCCCGACCGTGATGGTGTTCCCATCGACGAGGAGGGCGTTGGTGATCCGGTGGCCCTCGACGAAGCTGCCGTTCGTCGAGCCGAGGTCGGTGGCGACCGCGCCGTCTGGGGTCAGGCGGATCTCCAAGTGTCGGCGGGAGACGCCGGTGTCCTCGACGATGATGTCGGCATCGGAGCCACGCCCAATGACAGTGACCGGTCCGGTCAGCAGGTAACGCTGGCCGTCGATGTCGACGATCGGGTGCCGAGCCGTGGCCGACGAGGTGGTCGCAGGGGCGACAGCACCGCGGACGGTGGCGGAGCGGACATGGAACACCCCTGGTTTGAGCTCGGTGTTCTCCTCAAACGTCACAGAGACAGGTCCGACAAAGGCGTAGCGCTGAGACGCCGCGTGCTGGGCTACTCCTTCCTGGAGCTCTTCCCCCATCGCTTCGGCGCCCCAGTCCAGGATCTTGTCGAAGTCTTGGGGGGCGAGTTCTATGACAAATTCGTTGGGCACCACTGCGCGTCCTCGCGCGAGCACCGCCGCCTTTTCGTCGAGTTCGCGGCGAAGGGCCGATGCCAGTTCCACGGGTTTCACCTCACTGCGGGATGTTTTGGCGAAGGCACCATCGAAGGCGCGCTCGACACGCTTTTCAAAGCGGTCGATGAACGCCATGGCCACCTCCTGTCCGGTGCGCACCGCGTGACTTTCCAAGTGGGGGCGCGGACGCACGGCGACGCGTGAACGCCGTCCTTGGCATCGTAACCTGTGTCGGGCCTGTGCGCGCGTCCTCGCCGTCCAAGGACCGCGCGTGTCGCACTTCGCTTGTACCTTCCGAGCCTTGTTCTGGAGGTTGGCGGGGCAGGCGGCATGCTAGCCTTCTGCCTCGACGCGCAAGTGGCGGAATTGGCAGACGCGCACGGTTCAGGTCCGTGTGCCCGCAAGGGCATGGGGGTTCAAGTCCCCCCTTGCGCACCGCTCCCCTGTAGGCTGGGCGGATGACGATTGTGGGTTTGACCAGCACTGAAGTGGCGGCGCAGGTCGCCGCCGGACAGGTGAACACCTCATCGGCCCGGTCGAGCCGGTCGGTTGGGGACATTCTTAGGGGCAACATCTTCACGTTGTTCAACGGCCTGCTGCTGTCGCTGGCAACCATCGTCATCGTCATTGACCGATCCCCGTTCAACGCCCTGTTCGGGATCGTCATGGTCGTCAACTCCGGCATCGGGATCTTCCAGGAAATGAAGGCCAAGCGGCTGTTGGACCGGCTGGCCATCCTCCACGCGCCTCGGGCTCGGGTCCTACGCGATGGGGAAACCCGCGAGATCGCGGTCGAGGAGGTGGTCCTGGGCGACGCCCTGCTCCTCGAACTGGGCGACCAAGTTGTGGCTGACGGGGAAGTGGTGGACTCCTCAGAGTTGGAGATTGACGAGTCGCTGCTGACCGGCGAGTCCGACCCTGTCGTTAAGAAGCAGGGCGACACGGTGCTCAGCGGCTCGATTGTCGTCGCGGGGGCGGGGGCAGCCCAGGTCACAGCCGTGGGGGAGGCCTCCTACGCGGCGAAGGTCGCCACCCACGCCAAGCGGTTCCAGCGCGCGCATTCCGAACTCTTGGCCTCGACAAACACGGTGCTCAAGTGGATCTCGTGGATGCTGGCGATCGTGGGACCGGTGTTGGTCTGGGGTCAGCTCCGTCTTGACACCGGACAATGGCGCGTCGCGGTGATTCACGCAACGGCCGCCATCGTCGGCATGATTCCGGAAGGGCTGGTGCTGCTGACCTCAATGGCCTTCATGTTGGCGACGATGACGCTCGCGCGAAGAGAGGTGCTCGTCCAGCAGATGCCCGCGGTGGAGGGGCTGGCGCGCGTGGACACGCTGCTGCTGGACAAGACGGGGACGCTTACCGAAGGGGTCATCCAGTTTGAGGACTTGGTGGGGGTCGAGGGCGAGGAGAGGGACGTCATCGTTCGATGTCTGGCGACGATGGCACGGCGGTCGAAGAACCCGACGAACCAGGCGATTATCGAAGCTCTGGGTGAAGCTGCGCCCTTTGAGGTGATTGGCGAGGTGCCGTTCAGCTCGGCGCGCAAGTGGAGCGCGGTGACAACACCGCAGGCGACGTGGCTGCTGGGGGCACCGGAGATGCTTTTCGCGGGGCGGACCCAGGAGCCCATGTTCGCCCAGGCCCGGGGGATCGCGCAGGAGGGCAAGCGGGTCCTGGTCGTGATGTCGGCGGCGCAGGCGCCCCAGGAAGGGGTGCTGCCCAAGGAGCGTCAGGCGCGAGCGCTCGTGGTGCTCAGCGAGTCGGTGCGGCCGGACGCCCGACAGACGCTGGGGTATTTCGCCGAGCAGGGCGTGGATATCAAGGTGATTTCTGGGGATTCGCCGTTGACGGTGGCGGCGGTGGCTCGGCGTGTCGGACTCGACGTGGACCAGGCCTTTGATGCCCGTGAACTGCCGGAAGACCCTATGGCGCTCGCGGGCGTGTTGGCCCAGTACAACGTCTTTGGGCGGGTTCAGCCCGAGCAGAAGCGGCTGATTGCCCGGTGCTTGCAGGGCCAAGGCCGGGTCGTCGCGATGACGGGCGATGGTGTCAACGATGCGATGGCGCTCAAGGACGCCGACATCGGGATCGCCATGAACTCCGGGGCGACGGCAACCAAGGCCGTCGCGGAGCTGATCCTCCTGGATAACCAGTTCGCTCGCCTGCCGAAGGTGCTGGCCGAGGGGCGTCGGGTCATCGCGAACATCGAGCGGGTCGCCAACCTCTTCCTCATCAAGAACGTCTACTCGCTGACCCTCGCGCTCGCCGTCACGGTCGCGAGCCTGACCTACCCTTACCTACCCAGCCAAATGACGGTGATCTCCGCTTTGACGATCGGTGTCCCCGCCTTCTTCCTCGCCTTGGGTCCCAACACGCGGATCTACCGGCCGGGCTTCTTACGCCGGGTCCTGCGGTTCGCCATTCCCGTCGGGTTCATCTGCGCGGTCGCGATGATGGTCGTCTACGCCCAGGCGCGCCGGGCCGGTCTCGAAGTGGGTCAAGCAGGGACCTCGACTTCGATTGCGCTGGTCATGATCGGTATGTGGGTGCTTGTCTGCCTGGCGCGCCCCCTGCGCGGCTGGAAGCTTGGCCTCATCGCCGCCTGTGCCGGAGCCTACGTCGCGGTGCTATTCATCCCGGTGCTCTCGACGCGGTTCGGCTACAACGTCCACCTTCTCACCCTTCCGGCTGCCCTCATCGCCGGAGCGGCTGGCGCCCTGGCCGTCGAGCTCATCTGGTCCCGCACCCGCGCCCTCACCTAGCGTCCCTCGCAGCGAGGAGGTCCCAGGCGGCGTCAACGTCGGGTTCGCGGAACTGGATCTCAGGATGGGCGTCGTGGCAGGCAATGATCTCCTCGGCCCCCACGCTGAAGGGGACACGCTGGGCAAACCCCGTCGCGATGGACCGCACCTTGGAGTTGTCGAAGATCACCGAGTGGGACTTATCGCCCAGCAGCCCCGGGCCGCGAACCGGCAGCACGCGCGCAATCGCCTGGCTCGTCGCATGGACGATGACGGGCTCCGCGACTCCCGCAGCCCGCGCCAGCTCTGCGTAGATCGCGTTCCACGTCAACACCTCGTCGCCGGTGATGTGGAAGGCCTCGCCGATCGCTCGGCGATCTCCCAGCAGGCGGGCGAAGCAGTAGGCGAAGTCGCGGGCGTGGGTCAACGTCCAAAGTGACGTGCCGTCGCCGAGGATCACGATGGGCTTGCCCTCGCGCATCCGAGCGATGTCGGTCCACTTGCCGATGTTGGGCAGTTTCCCGGCGTCGTAGGTGTGGGAGGGCCTCACGATCGTCCCTGGGAACCCTTCGGACCGGATGAGGCCCACGAGCAGGTCCTCGCAGGCGATCTTCTCCCGCGAGTACTCCCAATAGGGGTTGACGAGCTGCATCGACTCAGTGATGGGCAGCCGAGGGACGGGCTTGGCATAGGCCGAGGCGGTCGCAATGAGAACGTACTGCCGCACCCGGCCGCGCAGGCAGGCGATGTTGCGGGCCAGACGGGTCGGCTCGTAGGTGAGGAAATCGGCGACCACATCGAAGGTGTCGCTGGTCAACGCTGCTGAAGTGGCGTCATCGTCCGCAATATCTGCGCGGAGGAGGCGAACGTCCGGCGGAAGGGGCCGCAGCGTCGATTGGCCCCGGTTCAGGACGCTCACCTCGTGACCCAAGGCGAGCGACTCGCGGACGCAGGCAGCCGAGATTGTCCCCGTGCCACCGATGTACAAAACCTTCAGACCCATGGTGAACTCCTTAGTGTCAGGCGGCGCCCGCGATCATGGCGACGCAGGCGGCGTGGACGAGGGGGGCGAGGAGGATGCGGTGGTGCCCGTAGCCCTCGGTCGTCATGAGATCGCCACCCTCCCAGGCGGCGTGGATTTCCTCCGCTGTGCGATAGCGCGACTCCTTGTCGCGGACGTCGTGGACGAGCAGGCCGGGCGGGAGGGCGCCGGTGGCTGCCATCGCGGTGAGGTCAAAGCTCCCCATGGGCCGCTTCGCCCACGCTGCCATGTCGGCGATCATGAGGTCGATGACGCGCTCAGGGAAGGCGAGCGTCCTGCCGTAGATTCGGGCGATGGCAGCCATGTCGGGACTGGGCGCGACAAAGCAAAGACGGTCGGCGTGGAAGGTGCCGTTGACCAGGGCACGGGCGCTGGTCGCGCAGCCCAGGGAGTGGGCGATCACGCCCGCCGCCGGGCCGTAGATCGCCGCGACCGCTTCGAGGGAGTCGATCATCTCTCCGCCGGAGGAATGGTTGGGGCCGTGCGGGCCCGGGTCGGACTCCCCGTGACTCATCGAATCGAAGGCCAGCACCCGGAATCCCGCCTCCACCAGGGGGCCGACGAAGGCCCCCAACTGGCCGCGCCATCCTCCCCAGCCATGGACCAAGTAGACCAGGGGCGCGCTGTCCTCGCCCCAGGTTTCGACGGCGAGGTGGCGGTCGCCGGGAATCGGAACCATTTCCAGGCACCCGGGGCCACGCCGATTGTCCTGGCGGCGGCCAGCGTTGCGAGGCAGACGGCACCACAGCTTCGCGGCGGAGCGGGCGGCCGTCCTCGGGGCGAGGCGAGCCCCAGCCCAGTAGGCGGCCGCGGTCGATGCTCGGGCGATTCTTGCGCCGATCCGGGCGGTGCGGGTGGCCATGAAAGGAACTCCTCCGGTAGAGCCAGGCGGCATCAATTCTGCCAGGAGCGAACGGGTGTCATGCACACGGGACACGCCCGGGGAAGCATCCCAGTGGGTGAGATCTTCCGTTTCGAGTTTGTCCACAGGCTCCTCGGCTGGCGAGGGCGATAACGGCCCAACGCTTCGGCGAGTCCTCCACCGCCTGTCCGCCGCCGCGGCCAAGTTGCCCACCGTCTATCCCCCGGCTGTCCCCAGGGCTGTCCACAACCCTGTTCGCCAAGAGCGCGATCGAACCGTAGCCTGGCGCGAGCGCTCTTCGCCCCGCGCCCTGACTTCATGTCCGTGGTCTGTGATGCGATGGTGCCGTCACACCAAGATACGTCCACGACCGGGTAGAGAGGGGCTCTGCATGTCGACCGTGACTCAGTTTGAGACTCCGGTCGAGGCTGTCGACTTCGGGCGCCTCCCACCGCAGGATTTGGCGGCTGAGCAGTCGGTGTTGGGGGCGATGCTCCTGTCGAAGGATGCGATCGCTGATGTGGTGGAGGTCCTGGAAGACGCTGATTTTTACAAGCCTGCCCATGAGCTGGTGTTCGCGGCCGCCAAGGAGCTGTACGGGGCTGGGGAGCCGGTTGATCCGATCACGGTGGCAGCAGCGCTGACCCGTGATGGGACGATTGGTCGGGCCGGTGGGGTGGGCTACCTCCACGACCTGACCGACACGGTTCCCACGGCGGCCAACGCAGGCTACTACGCGCATATTGTCCGTGAGCGGGCGATCCTGCGTCGCCTGGTCGACGCGGGGACCCGCATCACCCAAATGGGGTACTCGGCCGACGGGGCTGAGGTTGACGACCTGGTCAACGCTGCCCAGGCGGAGATCTTCGATGTCACCAAACGTGACGCCCGTGAGGACTACGTCGCGTTGGGAGCCTACGTCGATACCTTCCTCGAAGAACTCGACGCCAAGGACAAGGCCGATGGTCCCGAGGGTGTCCCCACAGGGTTCACCGAGCTAGACACGGTCACCGGCGGGTTCCAGCCTGGGCAGCTGGTGATCGTGGCGGCCCGCCCGGCGATGGGCAAGTCAACCTTGGGCATCGACTTCATCCGCTCAGCCTCGATCCGCCACGGCATGACGTCGGTCGTCTTCTCCTTGGAGATGTCGCGGGCGGAGATCGCTCAAAGGATTGTCTCTGCGGAGGCGCGGGTCTTCCTCCAGGATGTGCGGCACGGCAACTTGGGGATGGAAAAGTGGGAGCGCATCATGCGTCACCACGAGGCGCTGAGCCGGGCCCCGCTGTTCATTGACGACTCGCCGAACATGACGCTCGTTGAGATCCGTGCCAAGTGTCGGCGCCTGAAGCAACGCCACGACCTCAAACTCGTCGTCATCGACTACCTCCAGCTCATGTCCTCCGGCAAGCGGGTCGAGTCCCGCCAGCAAGAAGTCTCCGAGTTCTCCCGAGCCCTAAAGCTCCTAGCCAAGGAGCTCGACGTCCCCATCATCGCGATCTCCCAGCTCAACAGGAACCCCGAGAAACGCGACGACGGCAAACCCCAAATGTCCGACCTGCGCGAATCCGGCTCCCTAGAGCAAGACGCCGACATGGTCCTACTCATCCACCGTCCCGCCGCCAAAGCCGACCAGCCCCGCGGCCACTCCATAGACGCTGAACTCCTACTCGCCAAACATCGCAACGGCCCCACCGCCAAAATCGACGTCCTGTTCACCGGCCACTTCGCCCAATTCCAAGAAGCCGGCAAGGACCTGTAGCCGCAGACTTCCCTCCCGCGCCGCTGACGCCGCGTTCGGGATTTCTCTGACGCCGTACCAGACACCAGCGCCGCGCCCGTACGCCCGCCACCAACCTCCCTCCCGCCCAACTTCCCTCCCGCGCCGCTGACGCCGCGTTCGGGATTTCTCTGACGCCGTACCAGACACCAGCGCCGCGCCCGTACGCCCGTCACCAACCTCCCTCCCGCGAGGCTAGGGTGTGGCGGGTGCGGATAAGTCTTCGTGGGCGCTTGGCGCTGGTGGCTGGGCGCGCGGCCTCCGGTGCTTCCCGACTGGTCGGGCGCGGACGCGGGCAGGTCGTGGGAGGGCGCATCATGCTCGCGCTCGCCCCAGACCTCCTAGACCAGCTGGGCCGATGGCGGCACTTGGCACTCGTCTCGGCGACCAATGGGAAGTCCACGACCACCCGGTTCCTCGCCGAGGCGCTCGGAGTCGCCGGGGAGGTCGCTCACAATGCGACGGGCGCGAACATGGGGGCGGGGATCGTGACCGCGCTCGCCTCCCAGCCCAAGGCCCCCTTCGCGGCCCTAGAAGTCGACGAGGCGCACCTTCCCGCCCTGGCGGCAGCCCTGGAGCCCGAGGTCGTGCTCCTAATGAACCTCTCGCCCGACCAGCCGGGCCGCGGCATCGACCCCACCCTCCTAGCCCAACGCTGGAGAGGAATGATCGAGCGAGCATCATGGACGATGACGGTCATCGCCAACGCCGACGACCCGCTGGTAGCCTGGGCCGCCCGCCCCCTTCCGCCCCGCGCCCCCCCCCCGCGCCCATGCCCCCCCTCCCCCCCACCCCCCCCCCCGCCCCCCTCCCCCCCCCCCT
>Ga0123356_10001029_pt1 | contig 30941 bp, 31 predicted proteins | sample TergutEmb28metaG_2_FD_92546 | JGI IMG/M metagenome (GOLD analysis project Ga0123356, IMG submission 92546) | Embiratermes neotenicus P3 segment gut microbial communities from Petit-Saut dam, French Guiana - Emb289 P3 | ecosystem: Host-associated > Arthropoda: Insects > Digestive system > Gut ...
GGAAGGGATGGACAGTGAGCGAAGGTGCGGGGTTCTGGCCGAAGGTCGATCAGGCGTACATCGAGCTGGACAAGGCCAAAGAGGCTGCCGCCGGGATGCGTCGGGAGGCTGAAGATCTTCTGCGCAGGGACGGGTGGGGGGACCAGGAGCGGGCACGCTCGATCTTGGAGTTCCTCGCCCACGCTGAGGGTGTTGTCGCGCGCGCTGAGCGTGCGCTCACGCAAGCCGCTGACCACGTGATCTGCGGTTCTGGTTCAGACGAGAAGCCCGATCGTCCCACGACAGTTCGCGACTGAACGGTTCAGGACGCTGTCGGCGGGCGATCGACAGGCAGTTGTGGTGCGCACCAAGGCGACGGTCGGACAAGAAGCAGCACGCCGCGAGACTGTCGCTCGGGACAAGAGCTCGTCGCCTCGCGTCAGCCGACGGCGTGAACCTGTGCTGGGAGGGGTGTGCCGGACATGTCGCGGCGGGGGTCTGGTTCGGGGAGGGTCACCGGTTGGCCGCTCGGGGCGGTGGCGGCTGCGGGGGCGGGGCCGACCCAGGCGAGGATCAGGGCGTCCTCGCCCTTGAGGAAGCGGTGGGAGCGGACGCCGCCGGTGGCGCGGCCCTTGGCGGGGTAGGCCTCGAAGGGGCTGACCTTGGCCGAGCCGGTCTCGGTGCCGGGCAGGGCGTCGGACGAACCTGCGACGGTGACGACCTGGGCGGGTGTCCCGGCCGGGACGACGCCGGCGAAGACGACCTTGTGGCCTGCGCTGAGCTTGATGCCGGCCATGCCTCCGGCGGCGCGGCCCTGCGGGCGCACCGTGGAGGCGGGGAAGTGCAGCAGCGAGGAGTCTGAGGAGACCAGGACCATCTCGTCGTCGTCGCCGGCCAGGGTGGCTCCGACCACCTCGTCGCCGTCCTTGAGGGCGATAACTTCCCAGGTGTCGCGGTTCCCGGGCACATCGCCAGGGGTGACCCTCTTGACCACCCCGGCCGCCGTACCCAGCATCAGCGGGGGAGCGGTCGGGTCCAGCGAGACCAGAGCCAGGGCGCGTTCGCCCTTCTCCAGCGCCACCAGCTCGCCCACCTTCGCGCCGCCGGCCACCGAGGCCCGCCCGTCGGTCGGCGGCAAGCCCGGCAGGTCTACGACGTCCATGCGCAGCAGGCGACCCCGGTTGGTCACCAGGCCCACCTGGGCGCGGGTAGAGGCCAGCACCTCGGAGGCGATCACGTCGTGTCGCACACGCCTGCCCTCGCGCTCCAGAGGTGCGTCGTCGGCGGTGCGGGCGAGCAGACCGGTCGCTGAGAGCAGCACCCGGCACGGGGTGTCGGCGATCTCGAGCGAGACCTGCTCGCCACGGCGCGGTGCCGGTGCTGCCGAGGCGGTGCCCCCGGCCGACTCCAGCAGCACGGTGCGGCGAGGGGTGCCGTAGGTCTGGGCGACCTCGGCCATGGCGTCGGCGACGGTGGTGCGCAGCAGGTGGTCGTCGGCGAGGATCGCCTCGAGCTCGGCGATCTCCTTGGCGAGCTGGTCCTGCTCCTTCTCCAGCTCGATCCGCGAGAACTTCGTCAACCTGCGCAGACGCAGCTCCAGGATGTACTCGGCCTGCTTCTCGGACAGGTCGAACACCGTCATCAGACGGGCGCGCGCCACGTCGGCGTCATCGGCGGCGCGGATGATCTGGATCACCTCGTCGATGTCCAAGATCGCGGTGAGCAGGCCCAGGACCAGGTGCAGCCGCTCACGGCGGCGCTCCAGCCGGAACGTGGTGCGTCGGCGGGTGACCGTGATCCGGTGGTCCACCCACACCGTCAGCATCTCGCGCAGGCCCAGCGTACGGGGCTGGCCCTCGACCAAGGCCACGTTGTTGATGGAGAAGGAGTCTTCCATCGGGGTGTGCCGGTACAGCTGGGCGAGCACCGCCTCAGGTTCGAAGCCCGACTTGATCTCGATCAGCAGGCGGAGCCCGTGGTGGCGGTCGGTCAGGTCGTTGGCGTCGGCGATGCCGATGAGCTTCTTGGCCTGCACGCCCTCCTTGATCTTCTCCAGCACCCGCTCAGGGCTGACCATGTAGGGCAGCTCGGTGACCACGATGCCCCGACGGCGCGCGGTGACGTTCTCGATGCGGCAGGTCGCCCGGGTGCGGAACTGGCCCCGCCCGGTCGCATACGCCTCACGCACCCCTTCGAGCCCGACGACCGTGCCGCCACCGGGCAGGTCCGGACCGGGGACGAAGCGCATGAGCTCGTCCAGGGTCGCCTCGGGGTTCATCACCAGGTGGCGGGCCGCCGAGACCACCTCGACCAGGTTGTGCGGGGCCAGGTTGGTGGCCATCCCGACCGCGATCCCCGAACCGCCGTTGACCAGCAGGTTCGGGATCGCTGCGGGCAGCACCGCCGGCTGGGTGAGCTTGTTGTCGTAGTTGGGGACGAAGTCGACGGCGTCCTCGTCGATCCCGGCCAGCATCGCCACCGTCGCCGGGGCCATGCGCGCCTCGGTGTAGCGGGGGGCGGCCGGGCCCTGGTCCAACGACCCGAAGTTCCCGTGACCGTCCACCAGTGGCAGGCGCATCGCGAACGGCTGGGCCAGGCGCACCATCGCGTCGTAGATCGCCACGTCACCGTGCGGGTGCAGCTTGCCCATGACGTCGCCCACCACGCGCGACGACTTCACGTACGGCCGGTCGGGGCGCAGCCCCATCTCGCCCATCTGGTACAGGATGCGCCGCTGCACGGGCTTGAGGCCGTCACGGGCGTCGGGCAGAGCACGGGCGTAGATGACCGAGTAGGCGTACTCCAAGAACGACGTCTGCATCTCCGCCGAGACGTCGATGTCGATGATCCGTTCGTCGACGGCCTCGGGCGGGCTCGAGCGGCGGGCCACGTCGGTTCTCCTCGTGCGCAGGGGCGGAACAGCGGTAACAGTACTGTTAGTGCCGACAGTACCGTTTTAGTACTACAGTTCGATCATAGGAGCGGAAGGCGCCGGCCGCGGCGCGTCGCACATCGTCGCACACCTGATCGAGACGGGAGACGTGCCAGCCTACGGGCGTGTCCGAGTCGATCGAGGACGAGGAACGCTGACGGCACGCCTCGCAGAGGTGGGCAGACGTGCCGCTGTGAGATGGGAGGATTGCCGGATGCCTGCTGTCTCCGCGCTGCGTCGTGACCTTGACCGTGCCGGCTACTACCCCGAGCTGGTCGCCGACGTCCTCGACGTCGCCCTCGCTGACGAGGACGTGGTCGCCCACCTGGTGCTGCCCGAGACCACGCTGGACGACGTCGAGCTGCGCCGCCACCTGACGGTGCTGGTGCTCACCGGCACCCGGCTCGTCGTCGCGCACGTGGACGACGTGCCCGCGAACACCGAGCACTCCGCGGGCGACGCCGCCGCGACCACCGAGGCCGTCCCGCTGAGCCAGGTGCGTTCGGTCGGGCTGACCCACGTGGTGGCCGACCCCGCGCGATACCGGTCGGGGCGAAGCCGACCGTCCGCGCTCACCCTCGCCGTCAGCTGGGGGTCGATCAGCCGGGTCGACCTCGAGCCGGCCTCGTGCGACGACCCCCACTGCACGGCCGACCACGGCCTGAGCGGGTCGCTGGTCGCCGACGACGTCGCCGTGCGGGTGAGCGCGGCGGCGGAGGGCGCAGACGCGGTGCGCACGGCGGTGAAGTTCGCCAGGCTCCTGTCGCGGGCCACCGCGCGGGCAGCGCGATGACCGCCCGCGACGACCTGTCCAGGGCCTGCGCCCAGGTCGGGCTGATCTGGCCGCCGCCGGCGGAGCAGCCCTGGCTCGGCGAGGTGCTGCCAGGTGCGGCCGGTGCGCTCGGGACGGACGCCCCCGAGGCGGTCGCCGCCGCCCGTCGGCTCGGGCTGCCCGCCGTGGATCGTGTGGTCGTCGTGCTGGTCGACGGCATGGGCCGGGTCAACCTCGCCGAGCGTGGCGGGCACGCGCCGTTCATGCGTCGGCTGCTGGCGGGGTCGCCCTCGCTGACGAGCGCCTTCCCCTCGACCACCGCCACGTCTCTCGCGTCTCTCGGCACCGGCCTGGCCCCCGGCGCCACCGGGATGCTCGGCTACACGGTGCGCAACCCGACCACCGGGGGCCTGGCCAACCTGGTGTCGTGGACCGGCCTGCCTGACCCGGAGCAGTGGCAGGTCCAGCCCACCTGGTTCGAGCGGCTGGTCGCGGCCGGGGTCACGGTGCACAGCGTCGGCCCCGCCGCGTTCGACGGCTCAGGGCTCACCCGGGCCGCCCTGCGCGGCTCGACCTACCTCGCGGCGGAGTCGCTGCCTGACCGGGTCGACGCAGCGGTGGCTGCGGCACGCAAGCCAGGGCTGGTCTACCTGTACTGGGGGGAGGTCGACAAGATCGGCCACCATCAGGGGTGGCAGTCCCACGCCTGGGGAGACGCGCTCCAGGCCACCGACTCCGAGCTGGCGCGCCTCGCCCGGTCGCTGCGGCCCGGCACGCTGCTGCTCATCACCGCCGACCACGGCATGGTGGACGTCGACCGGTCGCTGCGCTGGGACGTCGCCACGTCCCCAGCCCTGGCCGAGGGCGTCGCGCTGGTCACGGGTGAGCCCCGGGCCATGCAGCTGCACCTGGAACCGGGCACCGACCTGGCCGAGGTCGTCACCCGGTGGCGCGAGACACTGGGGGAGCACGCGGTGGTGGTGACCGGGCACGACGCGGTCGACGCCGGGCTCTTCGGAGAGGTCACCTCGCACGCGGCTCCCGTGGTGGGCGGCGTCGTGGTGGCCATGGCGGGCCGGGCCACCGTGGTCGACTCCCGCACCCAGACCCCGTTCTCCCTCGAGCTGGTCGGCGTGCACGGCTCGCTCACCGAGCACGAGACCACCATCCCCCTGCTGTTGGTAGAGACCTGAGCCCGGTCTGCTGCTCGGGCTGGCACCGAAGACGATGCCGTCCCGGCTCGTTCACCTTGGCTTGCTTAGCCCTTGCGGACGAATCCTCTCTAGCGATCTAGAACAGATACTAGGTAGGCGGTAGACTGGGCCTTGTGAAAACGCTGACGCTCACCGAGTTCAACCAGAACCCGTCCCGGGCGACCCGTCTGGCCGACGAGGACGATGTGGTGATCCTGCGGCGAGGAGCGGCGGCCTACCGGCTCGTGCGCGTCCACGACGAACCAGTCGACCCGGTCGAGAGGCTGCTCGCCACCGGCTTCCTGACCCCGCCGCGCGCCGCGCGTCGACCCCACCGCCGCAGCGTCAGCACGTCTGTCGACCTGGGGGCGATGCTCGACGCGGACAGGGGACGCCTCGATGGCTGAGACGCGCGTCTGGTACGTCGACTCCTCGGTCCTGCTGCGCGCGATCGTCGAGCAGTCTCCAGCGGCACGAACCTGGTTCGAGAACGCCGCTGCCGCTGGCGACCGTTTCGTGGCGTCCCGGCTCATGGAGCTAGAGGTGCGCCGGGTGACGAAGAACGCCGGTGTCGACCAGAACATCGTCTCGGAGTGGGTCGACGAGTTCTTGCTCATGTCTGTCACCGACGAGCTTCTCAGCGAGGCCATAGCACTGGACGTCCCGCTCGGCGTCGCCGACTCGATCCACGTAGCCTCCGCACTACGCCTGGGGCCGACCGTCGTGACCCTCGTCACCCACGACCGCCAGATGGCGACCGGCGCCACAGCACTTGGGTTCGACGTCCACGATCCCGTCACCGACGACCCAGGCAGGGGCCCGGTCGCCTGAACTCCGCTGGCGTCCGATTATCGTGCGATCGCGAGCGTGGAGAGCGCCGAGAGCGGCATCTACCTGCTCCGGCTGGCCCTGGCCCTGGCCCTGGCCCTGGGCCTGGGCCTGGGAAGGGGCCGACCTGGAGACATGAGCCTGCGAGAAGGCCCATCAGACACTCCCGTGTCGCTGTGTCGGAACCAGACGCTACGGTCAACACCGTGACGTTGCCTCGTTCGAATCAGAAGAACGGCCCGCTTGCTGGCCATGTCAGGAAGGGGCGCGTCTACAAACCACCGATGGCGCGAGCCGTAGCGCAGGTAGCGGAGGGCTCGACCGGTCAACCTGAGTTGGGTCCAACGGGCCTTCTGTGCTACGAGCGTGGCCCACGCCCCTTCGTGCCGACGGCGCGCGACCTGCACGAGCCTGACCTGCTTGCTCCGCGCCCCTGTGGACGGCGTGCCCGCGCAGGTCTCAAGCGGAACGGGATCACGACGACCGGGCGCACCAGGTGGTGGTGACCGGGCACGACGCGATCGACGCCGGGCTCTTCGGGGAGGTCACCTCTCACGTGGCTCCTGTGGTGGGCGGCGTCGTGGTGGCCATGGCTGGCCGGGCCACCGTGGTCGACTCCCGCACCCAGACCGCGTTCTCCCTCGAGCTGGTCGGCGTGCACGGTTCGCTCACCGAGCACGAGACCACCATCCCCCTGCTGTTGGTGGAGACCTGAGCCCTGCTCTCCTTACTCGGGCTTGGCGCCGAAGACGATCTCGTCCCAGCTGGGGACCTTGGCGCGGCCCTTGCGGCGGCCTCCCCGGTGGGACGAGGTCGTGCGGGTGGCGGTCTCGGAGGCGCCTGAGGGTGGCGAGGTGGATGCCGTCGGGGTGGGGGTGCTGGGGGGTTTGCTGATCGGGGCGGTGGGTACGTCGGTCGTGATCGGTGCCGGGGGCTTGGCGGGGGGAGCGCCAGGCAGGTCGAAGGCCTGCTTCGGGCCGAAGCCCTCGAAATCCTCGGTGGGGTCTGTGCCGACCGGGCGTCGACGGCCTCGCCGGTGCCCGAGCTCGTCCAGCAGGTTCGCCGTGGCGCTCGCCGGGGTCGGGGTTGACGGCTGCTCACCGGTCACGGGCCGGTCGATGTCGAAGACGACCTGGCGCACCGCAGCGAGATGGCGTCGCGAGGGCTCCTCGAGCTCGGTCTCCGACAGCCAGCGGGCCTCGTCCTCGTCCGCGGTGAGAGCCCGCGTCGCCGGGTCGAACCTCCACCGAGCCTCACGGTGCTGGTCACCGGCGGTGAAGCGGGCGACCACCGTCCAGGGCCCTGCTCCGTGGCGCGCCGCGTCCCAGGTCAACGACATGACATCGGCCCCTCGGGCGGCGAGGCGGTCGGCCACGAGGTCACCCAGCACCGGGGAGTCGTGGTCACGGCCGATCCTGGCGGTGCGCGCCTGCTCGGCGACGTACTCGCGCTCGGCGAGCACCGGACCCTCGAAGCGGCGGACGTGCTCGACCGGCATGTCAGCCGCCGCCGCGACCTCCTCGGCCGTCTGGCCGGCGCGGATCCGCGCCTGGATCTCGCGTGGAGCGAGCGTGCCGGTGGTGATGGTACGGATCTGCTCGAGCTGGGGTCGGTCACGGCGTACCGCCGCTCGCAGCGGCTCGTCGATGCGCAGCAGGCACCTGCGCCCGTCGAGCCCGCGCAGGACGACGTGCTCGCCGTCGTCGTGCAGACCGATCAGCTCCAGCTCTTCCATCACACCTCCCGGGGGCCAGCCTGCCACCCGCGAAGGTGCTTTGGGGGGATCTGGACCGGTGAGCCGTCGCCGTGGTACCTCCGAGGGGTGTCGACGAGGCAGGATGTGGGTGTGAACGACGCAGAACCAGACCTCGCCGCCCTCGTAGCGATCGCTGAACGAGCCGCCCGCACCGCCGGAGCCCTGATCCGTGACGAGCGGCCCGACCGTGTCGAGGTCGCCACGACCAAGACCAGCCCTCAAGACGTGGTCACCGCGATGGACCTGGCCGCCGAGACGAGCCTCCGCGAGACCCTCGGCGCAGCCCGGCCCGACGACGCGATCCTCGGGGAGGAGCAGGGCCTCACCCCGGGCACCAGCGGCATCACCTGGGTGATCGACCCGATCGACGGCACGGTGAACTACCTGTACGGCTGGCCACCGGGCTACGCGGTGCTGGTGGCTGCGGTGAGCACCCCTCCCGGCGTCGAGCCAGACCCCGCGACCTGGACCGTGCTGGCCGCCTGTGTGCACTCCGGTGACGGCCAGACGTGGACCGCCACCCGTGGGGGTGGTGCGTTCCGCGACGGGCGACGTCTGGAGCTGGGCGAGCCGCCCGCGCTGCCTCTGTGCCTGGTCGGCACGGGGTTCGGCTACCGGCGCGAGGTCCGCGAGCTGCAGGGCAGGGTGGTCGCGCGGCTGCTGCCCCAGGTGCGCGACCTGCGCCGGGTGGGTTCGGCGGGGCTGGACCTGTGCGCCGTCGCTGAAGGTCGCCTGGATCTGTTCTACGAGCAAGGCCTGAAGCCGTGGGACATGGCTGCCGGCTCTCTCATCGCGACCGAGGCGGGTGCGCAGGTCAGCGGTCTGCGGGGGAGCCCTGCGGGCCAGGCCATGACGGTGGTGGGGCACCCTCAGCGCGTCGGCGAGCTGATCGCGCTGCTGGAGCAGGCAGGGGCCGACGAGCAGGTGTGAGAGCAGCCCACCGGCGTGGCGCCGCTTCACATCTGCGAGTCGATGGTGCACAATCCGTGCCGCCCGTGCGACCGAGGAACAAAACTGGACCCACGCGCATTGAGCCCCGTACAGATGCACGACCCGCGAAGAGAGTGACGTCACCGATGGCTACCGACTACGACGCGCCGCGCAAGACCGAGGAGGAGCTCTCCGAGGACTCCCTCCAGGAGCTTCAGGCCCGCCGGACCGACAAGAACTCGGGCGTGGTCGACGAGGACGAGACCGAGGCCGCCGAGGGGTTCGAGCTGCCTGGCGCCGACCTCTCCGGCGAAGAGCTGTCCGTCCGGGTGCTTCCGCGCCAGGCCGACGAGTTCACCTGCTCGCACTGCTTCCTGGTGCACCACCGCAGCCAGCTGGCCTACGAGAAGGACGGGCTCCCGGTCTGCTCGGAGTGCGCGGCCTGACCATGCCCACGACGGACGAGCAGGTCACGGCCGGCGAGGACGTGACGGTGCTGCTGCACCGCCTCGACCCCGACCTGCCGCCGCCCGCCTACGCCCGCGAGGGTGACGCGGGCGCCGACCTGATGACGGCGGTCGACATCGAGCTCGCCCCGGGTGAGCGCGCGACGGTGCCCACCGGTGTCGCGATCGCCCTGCCGCAGGGGTGGGCCGCCTTCGTGCACCCGCGCTCAGGGCTGGCGGCCCGGCACGGGCTCACCGTGGTCAACGCGCCCGGCACCATCGACGCCGGCTACCGCGGCGAGATCCAGGTCGTCCTGCTCAACACCGACACCACCCAGCCCGTGGTGCTGCGCCGTGGCGACCGGATCGCCCAGCTCGTCGTGCAGCGGGTCGCCAGGGCCCGCTTCGAGGAGGTGTCCGAGCTTCCCTCCTCAGACCGCGGAGCGGCAGGGTTCGGCTCGTCGGGCGGCTGGTCGGGTTAGGCTCGACCGCGGCAGGCAGTCAGACACGCACTGGACAGCACGTACTGGACGAGGAGTCGATCGTGGGTCTGTTCCGCAACATGAGGTCGGTCATGACCGACGGCACCCAGAGCGACGACGTCGCCGGGGAGCCCGAGGACGAAGCGGTCGAGGAGACCGCCCCTCGGACGACGGGACCGTGGGACGACACCGACGAGCAGCCCGACGGCCCCTATCTGGACCTGGGCGGGCTGAAGGTGCCCGCACCGCCCGGCCTGAAGATGCACATGGACACCGACAAGACGGGTCGGGTGATCCTGGTGCGCGTCGAGGTGGCGGGCTCCGAGCTGCAGCTCGCCCCGTTCGCCGCGCCCCGCACCGAGGGCATCTGGGACGAGATCCGCACGGAGATCGCGGAGCAGATCACCTCCGACGGCGGCAAGGCCGAGGAGCGCTCCGGGCCGTTCGGCCTCGAGCTGGCGACCAGTGTCATGGTGCGGACCCCCGAGGGGCGTTCCGGCAAGCGCACGGTGCGGTGGATCGGCGCGGACGGGCCTCGCTGGTTCCTGCGCGGGGTCATCACCGGCCCCGCCGCGACCGACCCCACGGCGGCCGAGCCCGTCGAGCGGCTGTTCGCCGGGTGCGTCGTGGTGCGGGGGACCGCCGCGATCCCTCCCCGTGACATGCTCGAGATGCGCCTGCCCGACCAGCAGGTCGCGGAAGAGCCGACAGAGCCGTCCTTCGACCCGCTCACCCGAGGGCCAGAGATCACCGAGATCAGATGACCTCGCTGCGAGAGCGCGCCCGCTCCTTGTTCGTCTCCCTCGACCAGGCGGAGGCCGCCGCGGAGCGTGAGGACGCCGCTGCCGTCGCGGGGAGCACGCCCGTCGCTGACCTGTGCGACCGGCACCGGGCGACGGTGTCCGGGGTGCTGCGCTCGGTGACCCTGCGCCCGCGAGAGGGCGTGCCCGCCCTGGAGGCCGAGCTCTACGACGGCTCGGGCGCCCTGGACCTGATCTGGCTGGGCCGCCGTGAGATCGCCGGGATCGTCCCCGGCCGACGGCTGACCGCCGAGGGGATGGTCACCCGTAACCATGGGCGTCGTGTGATCTTCAACCCTCGCTACCAGCTGCGGACGTGGCCCGGTGAGTGAGCCGCAGGAGAGCGACGAGCCGCAGGAGAGCCCTGACCCGACGACGGGCCGTGGGGTGCGCGCGCTGACCGGGGAGCAGTTCTCGTTCTGGGACACCGTCGGCGGGGTGCGAGGGCTGGTCGAGTCCATCGCCCCAGGGCTGCTGTTCGTCGTGGTGTACCTGCTCTCGGGCCAGCGGCTGCTGCCGGCGGTGATCGCCTCGGTGGTCGCGGCCGTCGTCGCGGTGGCTGCCCGTCTCATCGGCCGCACCCCGGTGACCCAGGCCCTGTCAGGGGTGCTCGGTGTGGGTATCGGTGTCATCTGGGCCCTGGCCTCGGGACGGGCCGAGAACTACTTCGCCTGGGGGCTGTGGACCAATGTCGGCTATCTGGTCGGCACGCTCGTCACGATCCTCGTCGGCTGGCCGCTGGTCGGGCTGCTGGTCGGTGTGTTCTCCTCCGACGGCCCTCTGGCCGGGGGGCCGTGGTCGAGCGTCGGGCGCTTCCGTGCCGACCCGGCCCAGCGCCGTCGCGCCACCTGGGCCACGTGGATCTGGGTGGGTGTGTTCGGCGCGCGCCTGGCGGTCCAGGTCCCGCTCTACTTCTCCGCCAAGGTCGCGTGGCTGGGCACCGCGAAGCTCATCATGGGGGTGCCGCTGTTCGCCCTCGCGCTGTGGCTCAGCTGGGTCCTCGTCCGGTCAGCACCCGTTCCAGAGCAGCCTCGTCCGCGTCCCGACCCGTGACGAGCAGCAGCTCGTCACGACCTTCGAGGACGTCGTCAGGGCTGGGGATCAACGGCCGGGCGTCGCGCACGACGCAGGCCAGCACCGTGTCGTGGGGCCAGGGGATCTGACCGACCAGCCTGCCCACCAGCGGGGAGTCCTCCGGCAGGGTGATCTCGCGGATGTCCGCCCCGGACTGGTGGAACGTGAAGATCTTCACCAGCTCGCCGACGCTGACCGCCTCCTCGACCATCGCCGTCATGATCCTCGGGGTGGAGACGGCGACGTCGACACCCCAGGCCTCGTCGAACATCCACTCGTTCTTCGGGTTGTTCACCCGGGCCACGGTGCGCGGCACGCCGAACTCGGTCTTGGCCAGCAGGGAGACCACGAGGTTCGCCTTGTCGTCGCCCGTGGCCGCCACCATGACGTCGCACTCGTCGGTGCGGATCTCGCGCAGCGTCGGCATCTCGCAGGCGTCCCCGAGCACCCAGTCGGCGCCGGCGACCTGGTCGGTGAGCATCCGGGAGGGCAGCCGCTCCACGAGGGTCACCTCGTGCCCGTGTGCCAACAGCTCGCGGGCGATGGACCGGCCGACCGCCCCGGCTCCGGCGACGACGACCCTCATGACGTCACCGGCGCGGGCCCGGTCAGGGTGCGCTCGACGGCCGGGCCGTCCTCGGTGCGCATCACCACGTGCACCACGTCGTTCTCCTGGAGCACGGTCGAGCCGGTGGTCAGCACGCCGTCGCCGTACCGGGTGAGGTAGGCGACGCGTGCGCCGCTGGCCTCCTCGAGACGCCGCACCGGCAGCCCGACCCACGACGGGTCGACGTCCACCTGGGCCAGCACGACCTTCCCGGAGGGGTCTCGGTACTCCTCGGTGGCCCCCATCGGCAGCAGGCGCCGCAGCACCTGGTCGGTGGTCCAGCGGACGGTCGCGACGGTGGGGATGCCCAGGCGCTGGTAGACCTCGGCGCGCTGCGGGTCGTAGATGCGTGCCACGACGTGGCCGACGCCGAACGTCTCGCGCACCACACGCGCGGCGATCACGTTGGAGTTGTCCCCGTCGGCCACCGCGGCGAAGCCGTAGGCGTCCGCGATGCCCGCCGAGGTCAGGGTGTCCCGGTCGAAGCCGAGCCCGGTGACCTTGCTGCCCTCGAACTCCTCGGGCAGCCGACGGAACGCCTCCGGGTCCTGGTCGATCACCGCGACCGAGTGACCACGTTCTTCCAGACAGAGCGCGAGCGCGGCACCGACCCGCCCGCACCCCATGATGACGAAGTGCACGACTCGTGAGAGTACTCCGTCGCGCGCTCGGACAGCGCGGAGACAGACGCCGTGCCCGCGCCGTGACCGCTGAGAGGCGACAGAGGGCGCCGAGGTGAGGGAGGCCACGCGGCACTAGGCTGACGGCGTGCAGCAGGGAGAAGAGGACCGTCCGAAGGGCTGGATGCTGGGTCGGGTGGCGGGGGCGCCGGTGGTGCTGGCGCCCAGCGCGCTCGTCGGCGCCGTCATCATCGCTCTCATCTTCTATCCGGCGGTGTCGTCGCTGGGGTCGACGGGCATCGTGGTGGCGGCGGCGTTCGTGGTGCTGCTGTTCGCCTCGATCCTGGCTCACGAGCTCGCGCACGGGCTGACCGCCAAGGCGTGCGGGCAGCAGCCGCACGCGTTCGTGCTGACCCTGTGGGGCGGGCACACCGCGTTCCAGGGTGCTTCGCTGACTCCGGGCGTCACCGCGCTGGTCGCCGTGGTGGGCCCGGTGACGAACCTGGTGCTGGCGCTGGGGTTCTACGTCGCGGTCTCTCTGGCCGCGCCGTACTCGGTCGTCGCCTGGCTGCTCGGGGCCGGGGCGGTGACCAACGCCTTCGTCGGGGTGTTCAACCTGCTGCCCGGTCTGCCGCTGGACGGCGGACGGATCTTGGAGGCGGCGGTCTGGGCTGCCACCGGCCGTCGGAGCGCCGGGACGATGGCAGCCGGGTGGTCCGGGCGGGTCGTGGCGATCCTCACGGTGGTGCTCGCGATGGGTCTGCCGGTGCTGCGCGGCGGCGTGCCGAGCATGTGGACGGTGGTCTGGTCGGTGTTCATCGCCCTGTTCTTGTGGTCGGGTGCCACCGGGGCGATCCGCTACGCCCGCCAGACCCGCAACATCGGCACGCTGAGCGTGGCCTCCGTCGGGCGCCCCGCCGTGGGGGTGCTCCACAGCTCCACGCTGGAGCAGGCGCTGCACACCGCGCGCGCCGCCCAGGTCGAGATCGTGGTGCTGCTCGGCGACGACGGCCAGCCCGTCGGCTACGTCGACCCGCAGGCCGTGGCGAGCGTGCCACCGGCACGGCTCGGCGTGACCCCTGTCTCTGCGGTCGCTGTCGAGCTGCCCGGGCAGCCGGTGGTGGACGCCTCGGTCAGCGGCGAGGCGCTGCTCGCAGCTGTCGGCAAGGGGACCTCGCCGCTGATCGCCACGCGCGGCGGTCTGGTGGTCGCTGTGGTCGTGCCCGCCGATGTGGTCCACGCGCTGCGGGTCTGAGCCCGGAGCGCGGCCCCGGCGGGTGGACGGACGCGGTGGCGGGTGGTCCGAGAGGCGCACGTCGGGCACGCCTACACTGGCCGCTCGTGACCACTGACCCGACCGGCACCGATCTTCCGAGCGCTGTTGATCTCCCGAGCGGCCCTGACCTTCCGACCGGCGCTGAGCGCTGTCGTGGTGCGTTGCGGGTCGGTGAGCGCGTCCAGCTCACCGACGCCAAGGGGCGCCCGTTCACCATCACGCTGGCGACGGGCGGGGTGTTCCACACTCATCGCGGCGCGCTGGCCCACGACGACCTCATCGGTGCCAGCGAGGGCGTCGTGGTCACCACCACCGGAGGGGTGGAGTACCTCGCGCTGCGCCCGCTGCTGGCCGACCACGTGATGTCGATGCCTCGTGGTGCGGCGGTGGTGTACCCCAAGGACGCCGCGCAGATCGTCACCATGGGCGACGTCTTCCCTGGTGCGCGCGTCGTCGAGGCCGGGGTGGGCTCGGGTGCGCTGACCATGTCGCTGCTGCGGGCGGTGGGGGACAGGGGCTCCCTGCTGTCGGTGGAGCGCCGTGAGGACTTCGCACAGGTCGCGCGCGCCAACGTCGAGAGCTTCTTCGGCGGCCCCCACCCGGCCTGGACCCTTCAGGTCGGTGATCTGGCCGACGCGCTGGACGCGGGGGATGCCGGCTCGGTCGACCGGGTGGTGATGGACATGCTCGCCCCGTGGGAGAACCTGGCCTCCGCTGCCCGCGCCATGGTGCCTGGCGGGGTGCTGACGGCATACGTGGCCACCACCACCCAGCTGTCCCGCCTCGCTGAGGCGGTGCGCACCGACGGACGGTTCACCGAGCCGTCAGCCTGGGAGTCGATGGTGCGCGGCTGGCACCTGGAAGGCCTGGCCGTGCGCCCCGACCACCGGATGGTCGCCCACACCGGCTTCCTCCTGACCACCCGCCGCCTGGCCGACGGCGTGGTCGCCCCGCCGCGCCGCCGCCGCCCCGCCAAGGGCGCCTACCCCACCGACCCCGACGCCTGGTCGCCCGAAGACCTGGGGGAGCAGCCGGTCTCGGAGAAAAAGGTCCGCAGAGTTCGCCGGACTCTCGACGCCGAGCCGTGATCCGCCCTGACCGTGCCTGAGCACGGCGGTCGGTTTCCGCCCCGTCTGCCGGGAGCATGTCAGGTGGTCGGCCGGGGCTGGCCTCGGTGCTCGGCGCTACTCTCGGTAGGGGAAAGTATGGCGTGAGACGCGACGAGGCAGGAACGGAAGGGGTGACCGTGACCGACCCGGCGGCACGAGACGTGCACCGTGAGCTCGCGGTGCTCACGGCCAAGAACGAGCGTCTGACGGCGGCCCTGATCGCGGCACGCGAGCAGATCGTCGAGCTCAAGCGGCAGGTTGACGACCTGGCCAAGCCGCCGGGCACCTATGCGACGCTGCTGGCCGTCCACGACGACGACACGGTGGACGTCGTCTCAGCGGGCCGCAAGATGCATGTCGCGGTGAGTCCTGGTCTCGATCTGGAGGCTCTGCGCCCGGGGCAGGAGGTCAGGCTCAACGAGGCGCTGACCGTGGTGGGGGCCTACGGGTACGAGCGGGTCGGTGAGGTGGTCACCGTCAAGGAGATGCTCGGCGAGGGCCGCGCTCTCGTGGTCGGGCGCGGGGACGAGGAGCGCGTGGTCCGGCTCGCCGGTCAGGTCACCGACGCGGGTGTGCGGGTCGGTGACGCTCTGACGATCGACTCGCGCAGCGGGTTCGTCTTCGAGGTGATCCCCAAGGCCGAGGTCGAAGACCTGGTGCTCGAGGAGGTCCCCGACGTCGGGTACGAGGACATCGGTGGCCTCGGCCCGCAGATCGAGGTCATCCGCGACGCGGTCGAGCTGCCCTTCTTGCACCCTGACCTGTACGCCGAGCACGGGTTGAAGGCTCCCAAGGGCGTGCTGCTGTACGGCCCTCCGGGCTGCGGCAAGACGCTCATCGCCAAGGCGGTCGCACGTTCGCTGGCGGACGCTGTCGCGCGCAGCCGGGGCGAGGAGGCCGACGCCCGGGCGTTCTTCCTCAACGTCAAGGGCCCCGAGCTGCTCAACAAGTACGTGGGGGAGACCGAGCGGCACATCCGGCTGATCTTCGCCCGAGCCCGGGAGAAGGCCTCCGAGGGGCACCCGGTGGTCGTGTTCTTCGACGAGATGGAGTCGTTGTTCCGCACCCGGGGCACCGGGGTCTCCTCGGACGTGGAGACCACGATCGTGCCCCAGCTGCTCAGCGAGATCGACGGCGTGGAGCGCCTGGAGAACGTCATCGTCATCGGTGCGTCGAACCGCGAAGACATGATCGACCCGGCGATCCTGCGCCCCGGGCGCCTGGACGTGAAGATCAAGATCGAGCGCCCCGACGCCGAGGGCGCGCGCGAGATCTTCGCCAAGTACCTGACCACCGACCTGCCGATCCACGCCGACGACGTCGCTGAGCACGACGGTGACGAGGCGCGCACGGTCGAGCAGATGATCACCCGTGCCGTGGAGCGGATGTACGCGGAGTCGGAGGAGAACAGGTTCCTCGAGGTGACCTACGCCTCGGGTGACAAGGAGATCTTGTACTTCAAGGACTTCAGCTCTGGCGCGATGATCCGCAACATCGTCGACCGCGCGAAGAAGACGGCGATCAAACAGCTGCTCGCTGACGGTCAGCGCGGCATCCGCGTGGAGCACCTGATCGCCGCGTGCTTGGAGGAGTTCCGCGAGAACGAGGATCTCCCCAACACCACCAACCCTGACGACTGGGCTCGCATCTCCGGCAAGAAGGGCGAGCGCATCGTCTTCGTCCGCACCATCACCGCCGGCCGCAAGACCAGCGGCTCGGCCCGCCGCATCGAGAACGTCTCCAGCACGGGGCAGTACCTGTGACCTGCGTGGCACCGCTGCTCCTGTAGCAGGCGGCGTCGAACCTTCCGCGCAGCCAGGACCTGAGCACGCCTCTGGAGATCGGTTGCATCGAACCGTCCTCAGGCACGCTGACGACGTACCAGGCCATGTCATCGCTGTCGCGCCGTGCCCCGCGTGCGGGTGGTCGACCTAGCGTCGACAACATGGCAGAGATCGCGGGCAACACCTCCCTGACCGGTAGCGGCACAGCGCTCTCCCCGGTATCGGCAGCGCTCGAGGCCAGCGGTGCACCGCCTGGCTACGGCGCATGGTTGAACGACCTGAGAGCCAGAGTGCGCACGACGCAGGTGCGCGCCGCACGGGCCGCCAACACCGAGATCCTGCGGCTGTACTGGTCGGTCGGGCACGATATCTTGACCCGCCAGCAGCAGGACGGCTGGGGCAGCAGCGTCGTGGAGCGCCTGTCGCGCGACATGCGGGCCGAGTTCCCTGACCAGCGAGGCTGGTCACCGTCGAACCTGCGCTACATGCGCAGGGCCGCACAGGTCTGGCCGACCGAGGCAGACTTTCTCCAACACGGCGTTGGAGAATTGCCCTGGGGGCACGTCACCGTGCTCCTGGACCGGCTGTCCACCCGTGAGGACCGTGACTGGTACGCGGCCCGGGCGGTCGCCGAGGGGTGGAAGCGCAACGTCCTGGAGTACTTCATCAAGGTCGGTCTGCGCTCCCAGGTCGGGTCCGCCCCGACGAACTTCGCGACCACGCTGGATCCATCAGACTCAGAGCTGGCCCAGCAGCTGGTCAAGGACCCTTACGTGTTCGAGCACCTGGCCCATGTGGAGCGGGCCACGGAACGGGCTGTCGATCAGGCTCTGATGGACCGGCTGCAAGACACCTTGACCGAGTTCGGACGCGGTATGGCGTTCGTCGGTCGACAGCTGCGTTTCGAGGTCACCGATCGCAAGGGTGACACTGACGAGCTGGTGCTCGACCTGCTGCTGTTCCACATCCCCCAAGCCCGCTACGTCGTCGTCGAGCTGAAGGTCGGCCGGTTCCGACCAGCGTTCGCCGGACAGCTTGCCGCGTACGTCGGCCTGATCGACGACCGGCTGCGCGACCCGGCCAAGCATGCCCCGACCATCGGTCTCTTGTTGTGCATGGGCAAGAACGAGTCGATCGTCCGCTACACCCTGGCCAGCATGTCCAGCGCTGTCGGAGTCGCCGACTACGAGGGTCTACCGGCCGATGTGCGAGCGGCGGTGCCCTCCGCAGAGGAGCTGCGAGTGCTGTTATCTCCTGCACAAGCTGAGGATGAGTCATCATGCGTTCACCGCCCGACAGAGCCCCATACGTACGACTGAGGCTGAAGCGCGCGGGACTTGGCTGCTTGAAGGGTCCTGTGCTCGGGCCTGCAGCGGCTGGTTAGGGTGTGGCGGTGAGCGTGCGACGGGTGATGGGGATCGAGACCGAGTACGGGGTGGTCGAGCCGGGGAACTCCTATGCGAACCCGATGCTGCTGTCCAGCCATGTGGTCACGGTGCAGGCGGTGGCGCGTGCTGAGGGGCGTGGGCGGGCTCGGTGGGACTACCTCGACGAGGACCCGTTGCACGATGCGCGCGGGTTCCGGCTGGAACGGGCGGCGGCGCTCCCCTCGATGCTGACCGACGACCCGGACCGCCCCGCGCCCTCGGGGGAGGAGGACCGGCCCCAGGACCTGCCTCGGCTGGCCGAGGAGTACGAGGACTCGGGTGCGGCGAACGTGATCCTCACCAACGGGGCCCGGCTGTACGTCGACCACGCCCACCCGGAGTACTCCTCGCCGGAGGTCACCAACCCCTACGACCTGGTGGTGTTCGACAAGGCTGGCGAGCTGGTGATGCTGGACTGCGTGCGCGCCCTGGCGTCCACCCCGGCGCTGCCCGACGTGACCTTGTACAAGAACAACGTCGACGGCAAGGGCGCCACCTACGGCACGCACGAGAACTACCTCGTCTCCCGGGCCGTGCCGTTCTCCGACCTGGTCGCGTGGGTCACGCCGTTCCTGGTCACTCGTCAGGTGTTCTGCGGGGCCGGGCGTGTCGGGCTCGGCCAGCGCGGGGAGACCCCGGGGTTCCAGATCTCGCAACGGGCCGACTACATCGAGGCTGAGGTCGGGCTCGAGACCACGCTGCGCCGCCCCATCGTCAACACCCGCGACGAGCCGCACGCCGACCCGACCCTGTGGCGTCGGCTGCACGTGATCGTCGGGGACGCGACCATGCTGGAACCCACGACGTATCTGCGCGCGGGCACCACGGCCGCGGTGCTGTGGCTGATGGAGCGTGCGGTAGACCGTGGCCTGGAGCTGCCGCGGGTCACGGCGCTGGCGTTGCGCGACCCGGTCGACGCGGTGCACGCCGTCAGCCGCGACCTGACGGTGAGCCAGCCCCTGGAGCTGGCCGACGGGCGGTGGGCCACCGCGCTCGACATCCAGCGGGTCTACCTGGACGCGGTGCGCGAGGCTCTGGCCGAGGACGGCGAGCCTGACGAGCAGACCGCCGACGTGCTCGCCCGCTGGGAGGACGTGCTGGACCGACTGGCCGACGACCCGTCGCGCTGCGCCCGCGACGTGGAGTGGGTCGCCAAGCTGCGGCTGCTGGAGGGGATGCGTCGCCGCGAGCACCTGGCTTGGGACCACGCCAAGCTCGCCGCTGTCGATCTGCAGTGGTCTGACGTGCGCCCAGAGCGCGGGCTGTACCACCGGCTGGTGGCCGCCGGTGCGGTGGACACCCTCGTGGACCCTGAGCGGGTGCAGCGGGCAGCGACCCACCCGCCGGAGGACACCCGCGCGTACTTCCGGGGAGAGGCGATGGCCCGCTACGCCGGGCAGGTGTCGGCCGCCAGCTGGGACTCGGTGATCTTCGACGTGCCCGGCCGGGCCACCTTGCAACGTGTGCCGATGCGCGACCCTCTGCGCGGCACCCGGGAGCACGTCGGCGCGCTGCTGGACGCCAGCCCCGACGCCGAGGCGTTGCTGACCGCGCTGGGTTCTTGACGGGAGCCGGGCGTGGCCAGAGCGTAGGGTAGAGACGAGATCCGGACGGTTCGGGGAGGTAGGACGTGGCAGGTCAGGAGCAGGTGAGCCCGCGTCGTCGTGACGAGGAGCCCGAGGACGCGGGCGTCCCGGCCTCGCCCACGGTGACGAGCCGGGACATGGAGGTCGACGCCCTCCTGGACGAGATCGACGACGTGCTGGAGGAGAACGCCGAGCAGTTCGTGCGCGGGTTCGTGCAGAAGGGTGGCCAGTGACTGCCGACCTCACGGCCGGGCGTCTCCCGGCCGCCTTCACCACCCCGGGGTCGTCGTCCTTCGTGGAGTTCGTCGCCGAGGTCGCCCCGACGCTGCTGCCCGGCCACCGGCCGGTGACCGGTGGCGGTGAGCTCGCCGTCCCGAGCGCCACGACGATCGTCGCGCTGGTGTTCGCCGAGGGCATCGTCATGGCTGGTGACCGACGGGCCACGGCCGGGTCCATGATCGCGTCGCGCCACATCGAGAAGGTGTTCCCCGCCGACGACCTCTCCGCCGTCGGCGTCGCCGGCTCGGCGGGCATCGCGATCGAGCTGGTGCGTCTGTTCCAGCTGGAGCTGGAGCACTTCGAGAAGATCGAGGGCATGCCGCTGTCGTTGGAGGGCAAGGCCAACCGGCTCGCGACCATCCTGCGCGGCAACCTGTCGCTGGCTTTGCAGGGCCTGGCGGTGGTGCCGCTGTTCGGCGGCTTCGACACCGAGCGCGACGCGGGGCGCATCTTCTCCTACGACGTCACCGGTGGCCGCTACGAGGAGCTCGACCACCACGCGATCGGCTCGGGCTCCGTCTTCGCTCGCGGCTCGCTGAAGAAGCGTTGGTCGCCGGGCATGGATGCTGACCGTGCCGTGGCCGTGGCCGTCGAGGCGTTGATCGACGCCGCCGACGACGACTCGGCGACCGGCGGCCCGGACCACCAGCGGCGCATCTACCCGGTGGTCGCGACCGTGACCGCCGCGGGCTACCAGCGGGTGCCTGACGGTGATCTCCGTGCGGCGGTCGACCAGATCGAGGCGGACCGGGCAGGTGAGCAGCCGTGAGCATGCCGTTCTACGTCCCGCCCGAGCAGCTGATGAAGGACCGGGCGGACTACGCGCGCAAGGGCATCGCCCGGGGGCGCTCGGTGGTGGTGCTGGCCTACGACGAGGGCATCGTGCTCGTCTCGGAGAACCCCTCACGGGCGCTGCACAAGATCTCGGAGATCTACGACCGGATCGCGTTCGCGGCGGTCGGCAAGTACAACGAGTTCGAGAACCTGCGGGTCGCGGGTGTGCGCTACGCGGACCTGCGCGGCTACTCCTACGACAGGGTCGACGTCACCGCGCGGGGCCTGGCCAACGCCTACGCCCAGACGCTGGGCACGGTGTTCACCACCGAGTCCAAGCCGCTCGAGGTCGAGATCGTGGTCGCCGAGCTCGGTCGTGAGCCGGCTGACGACCAGATCTACCGGCTCACCTACGACGGCTCGGTGGCCGACGAGCAGGGCTACGTCGTCATGGGAGGCCAGGCCGACCGTCTCGGCGCCGTCCTGGCCGAGCGCTACGCCCCGGGCCTGTCGCTGCGCGAGGCGCTGAGGCTGGCTGTCGAGGTGCTGGGCACCCCGGCGGACGACAGCGCCCAGGCGCTCCCGCCTGCCGCCCACCAGCTCGAGGTCGCGATCTTGGACCGCACCCGGCCCCGACGGGCGTTCCGTCGGTTGACCGGGCCGGTGCTGGAAGACCTCCTCGCCGACGACAAGAGCTAGCCCCTCTTGGGCTCGACGCGACACCGACCACCCGCTGGGCGAGGGAGAGACCGATGGAACGACGCGTCTTCGGCCTGGAGACCGAGTACGGCGTGACCTGCGCGTCGTCGGAGGGTCGCGGGCTGGGTGCCGACGAGGTCGCGCGCTACCTGTTCCGCACGGTGGTGGCCTGGGGTCGCTCCTCGAACGTGTTCTTGCGCAACGGGTCCAGGCTGTACCTGGACGTGGGCTCGCACCCGGAGTACGCGACGGCGGAGTGCGACAGCTGGCACCAGCTGGTGGTCCACGACCGGGCGGGGGAGCGGATCTTGGAGGGGCTGGTCGTGGACGGCCAGCAGCGTCTGGCCGAGGAGGGCCTGCCCGGCACGATCCACCTGTTCAAGAACAACACCGACTCCGCCGGCAACTCCTACGGCTGCCACGAGAACTACCTGATCCGGCGGGTGGGGGACTTCTCTCGCGTCGCCGACGTCCTGGTGCCGTTCTTCATCACCCGGCAGGTGCTCACCGGTGCCGGGAAGGTGCTGACCTCCCCGCGCGGTGCCTCGTACGTGCTGTCCCAGCGGGCCGACCACATCTGGGAGGCCATGTCGAGCGCGACCACCCGGTCACGCCCGATCATCAACACCCGCGACGAGCCCCACGCCGACCCCGAGCTGTACCGGCGTCTGCACGTCATCTCCGGTGACTCGTCGATGGCCGAGCCGACCACCATGCTCAAGGTCGGGGCGACGGACCTGGTGCTCCAGGTGCTCGAGGCGGGCATGCCCGTGCGTGACCTGACCCTGGAGAACCCGATCCGGGCGATCCGCGAGATCAGCCGCGACCTGACCGGGCGCCACCTGGTGACCCTGACCAACGGCAAGACCGCCACGGCGCTGGACGTCCAGGAGGAGTACCTGGCACGGGCCACCGCGCTGGTCGAGCGTGAGCTGGACGTCGACCCGCAGGTCACCTTCGTGCTGGAGCTGTGGGAGCGGGGTCTGCGTGCGGTGCGCACCGGTGACCTGTCTCTGGTGGAGCGTGAGCTGGACTGGGTCATCAAGCACCAGATGATCGAGCGCTACCGCGCCAAGCACGGCCTAGAGCTCTCCGACGCGCGCGTGCTGCGCCTGGACCTGGCCTACCACGACATCTCCCGCACCGAGGGCCTGTACAACCTGATGGCGGCCCGCGGGCTGGTGGACAGGGTCGCCACCGACCTGGAGGTGTTCGAGGCGACGGCACAGCCGCCGCAGACCACCAGGGCCAAGCTGCGCGGCGACTTCGTGCGTGCCGCCCAGGAGGCCCGCCGCGACTACACAGTGGACTGGGTGCACCTGAAGCTCAACGACCAGGCCCAGCGCACCGTGCTGTGCAAGGACCCGTTCCGGGCAGCAGACGACCGCGTCGAACGGCTCATCGAGTCCATGTGACGCGGACGGGCCGTCTTTCGCGGTGCTCTCGAGCTAAGGTGGCGGCGTGCGCGCGTGGAAACGCTGGCAGCTGGCTGTGCTGCTCGTGGTCGTCCCTGTGGCGGCCTGCTCTCCGACGGGCTCGACCCCCCCGGCCGTGGACGTCAGCGGCGAACCGGGCCAGGCCCCGGTCGTCACCTATGTGACACCGCTGGAGATCGGCTCGACCTACCGGGAGACGATCTGGGAGGGCACCGGGCCTGAGCTGGTCGACGGCGGCCCTGTGCTGTTCGACTTCTGGTTGGAGGACGCGACCGATGCTTCTGTCGTCTCCCAGACCTACGACTCTCGGCCGGAGACGAGGCAGCTGACCCGCGAGGCGCTCGGTGAGGACCTCTACCTCTCGCTGCGAGGCCAGCGGGTGGGTGCGCGCGTCCTCCAGGTGTCTCCGGCGTCGTCGTCGGGGTCGGCCAACTTCCCCTCGGTCACGGTGCTCGACATCTTGCCGCTGCGTGCCAGCGGCGAGCCGATCGACCCCCGTGCGGACCTCCCTGCCGTCACCCTGGGCGGTGACGGCGCGCCGTCGATCGTCTCGACAGGCACCGACCCGCCGTCGTACCTGATCGCCCAGCCGCTGATCCGTGGCTCCGGTCCGCAGGTCGGCACCCTCGACACGGTGACGTTCCAGTACTCGGTCTTCACCTGGTCCGGTGAGCCGATCGACTCCTCGTGGTCGCGGGCCAAACCTGAGAGCCAGTCCATGCTCGACCTGCCGAAGGCTTTGGCGGACGGGCTGCTCGAGCAGACGGTGGGCAGCCAGATCGAGCTGGTGGTGCCGCCGAGCGAGCCGATGCAGATCACCAAGTCCTTGGAGTACAAGGATCAGACGATCGTGCTCGTGATCGACATCTTGGCCACCCGGACCCCGACCTCGGAGGGATAGCGTGTCTCCCGCACTTCGTGTCATCACCTGCCTGGACGTCGACGCCGGGCGCGTCGTCAAGGGCGTGAACTTCGCCGGGCTGCGCGACGCCGGCGACCCTGTCGAGCTCGCCCGCCGCTACGGCACGGAGGGCGCTGACGAGATCACCTTCCTCGACGTGTCGGCGTCCGCGTCTGGCCGCCAGACCATGGTTGACGTGGTGGAGCGCACCGCCGACGAGGTGTTCGTGCCTCTGACCGTGGGGGGCGGGGTGCGTTCGGTCGAGGACGTCGACCGGCTCTTGCGGGCAGGTGCGGACAAGGTCGGGGTGAACACCGCGGCCGTCGCCGACCCTGAGCTGATCGCCCAGATCGCCGAGCGCTTCGGCTCCCAGGTGCTGGTGCTGTCGGTCGACGCCCGCAGGGTCACCGGAGACACCCGCACACCGTCGGGCTACGAGGTGACCACGCACGGCGGGCGGCGTGGCACCGGGGTCGACGCGGTGGAGTGGGCCCGGCGCGGGGCCGAGCTCGGTGCGGGGGAGATCCTGCTGAACTCCATGGACGCCGACGGCACCACCGCCGGCTTCGACCTGGAGATGCTCGCCGACGTGCGCCGCGAGGTGCGGGTGCCTCTCATCGCCTCCGGTGGTGCCGGGACCGCCGAGCACTTCGTGGCCGCCGCACAGGCAGGGGCTGACGCGGTGCTGGCCGCGTCGGTGTTCCACTTCGGCACCCTCACGGTGGGTCAGGTGAAGGACGCCCTGCGCGCCGCCGGGGTCACTGTCCGCTGAGTGCCTGTGCGCTGCGTGACTGGCGTGAGATTGCGCGCCAAGGACTCGTCGCCGAGTCGGGCTGGTGGCAGGCCGGTGGACGAGGGGCTCAGGCGGCAGCAGGGGCGATGACGAGGGTGCCGCCCAGGGCGTGGGCGATCCGGGCGAGCATGACGCCCCCCGGGGCCTGGGCACCGTTCTCGATGGCGGAGATCACCGACTGGCTCGTGCCGGCACGGCGGGCGAGCTCTGCCTGGCTGAGCCCGGCACCGGTGCGGGCGTTGTAGACCAGGTCGGCCAGGTCCATGCGGGCCTCGGCCTCCACGGCGGCCGCGTCGTACTCGGCGCGCTCTGTGGTGGTCATGGCAGCCAGGGACTCGTCCCTGACCTGCTCCCACGGGGTGGTGGTCATCGTCCCTCGCCCTTCCTCCTGGTCTGGTGCGCCGCCTGTGCGCGTCGTGCTCGCAGGACCTCGCCCCGCTCGTTCTGCCGCTGCTTGCGGAACGTGGTCAGCGTGACGGCCTGGCGGTCTGGGTCCAGCACGTAGGTGATGCGTCGGGCCACGTGCTCGCAGGTGAACCGCAGCTCGTGCAGTCCCTCGCCCAGCGGGCGCGAGTGAGGCATCCGCAGCAGGTGCCCTTGCGAGGCAAGACGTTCGATGATCCGGTCGGCCGCCGCCTTGCCCGCCGGGCTCAGGCCGACGTACCAGGTGCGCACCTCCTCGGAGAGCTCGACCGTCCATCTCACGGACCGAATATACGTCATGTCTGATATCAGGTCAAGGGGATGTCTGGTGCTTGTGCGCTTGCTGCTCGTGCGGTCAGAGCCCGTGCTGTGCGGGCCTTGGTCACAGCAGCCCTGCTGTGATGATGCCGAGGGGCAGGAGTGCGGCCAGGCAGGTGATCTCGGCGGCGTCGTGCAGTCTGCTCAGCCGGATGCGTGCTCTTTCGGTGAGCATGGCCAGCCCTACGAGGATCACTGTGGCGGTGAGCAGGCCGCCGAGGAGCCAGGTGTGGTCGATCGACTCGGTGATGGCGATGGTGGTGCCGGTGAGGGCCAGGCCGAGGGTGCCTGTGCCCATGAGCGTGCCGACCTCGACGCGGGCGTAGACCTGGCGGGACTCGAACATCATGCCGGTGAACACCAGGACGCACAGCAGCGCCCCGGCCACCCCGGTGGAGGCGACCATGGGGGTGGCGGTCAGCACGGTCAGGCCCAGGGCGAGCCTGAGGGCCAGCAGGAGGGTGTGGCTCTGGGAGGTGCGTCGGTCGACGTCGTTCTCGTCGACCTTCGGGGCGTCGCCGAGGATGTCCGTCTCGCTCTGGGGGGCGAGGGCGGTGAGCCTGGTGGAGGCCAGCACCATCCAGGGCAGCGCGTTCGAGAGGGTGCCGAGCACGGCGACGAGCAGCGCGTAGGGGGCCACGGGTGGTGGGCCGCCGTCGGCGAGGAGCGCGGCGGCGGCGGCCGTGAGGCCGAGCGTGGTGCCGGTGATGATGGGGACCAGGTGCACCCGTGGGGCGCTGCCGGTGGTGGCCAGGGCGGTGCCGCCGGCCACGATCATGCCCAGGCCGGCGGCGGCCAGGGGCCATGCCCACAGGCTGTCGCCGGGGGTGAGCAGGTAGGCCCCGACACCGCCGTAGACGGCGGCGGCCAGCCCGAGCCCGTGCCCGGCCTCGGGCTGTCTGGCTCGCACCAGCACCGTGCCGGTGGCGACGAGCGCGACCGCCCCGCCCAGGGCGATCGTGGCGGTGAGCATCGACGCTCGAGGGATGGTCACCAGCACCGTGGCGCCGAGGGCGAGCAGGGTCAGTGCGACACCGAGGGCGGTGCGTGCGTGGTCTTGGGGTGTCCAGGCGGCTCTGCGGCCGGTGGCCGTGATGACGGCCTCGACCATGTCGTCGTACAGGTGCGCCCGGGTGGCGATGGCGCCGCGCACCAGGTTCAGCCGTTCGCCGTCGTCGACGCCCTGGGCTGCCAGGCTCTGGTCCGGGTCGAGCGTCTGGTGGCCCAGCCGTTGCAGCTGGTACCCGGCGCCGACCGCGGTGGGGCCCAGCCCTCCGAGCTGTCGGACGATGAAGGGTGTCAGCGCGACCACGGGAACCTGGGCGGGCACGTGGACACCCAGGTTGCGGCCCAGGCCGCTGACGGTCACGCGCAGCATGGTCCGCTCTGCTGTCGCGGGTTGGTTCATGACACCCCTTGTCGTTCTCGTCGCCTCCTGGGTCTGCCTGGCACAGGGTACCGGCAGATAGGGCGTTTCGGGTGTTTCGGCCGTGGTCAGGGGCAGAAACTCACCTTTCGGGTGGTTCGTGTCCCCAGTTCTGGGGACACGATCTTGGTCTGGATCGCCCCGTCTGCTGGGTAAGGTGCGTGCGAGCGGCCCGCGAGCGAGGTCATGCGTGCGTGACTGGTGCGGACGGCCGGTGCCGTGACGACGAAGATCGGAGAGTGACTGTGGCGGCGAGGGGCCAGAGCGCGACGTCAGGCGCTCTTCACGGCTGCGACGAGCGCGACCCCCACAGGTGCGGGTGTCTGCCGCCGTCGAGCCGCCGGTGGTGCTGCTGATGGGTGGTTCGCGGCGATGAGCAGGGCATCTGGTCAGGTTCGTCACCTGCTCATCCAGGACGGGGGCCGTCGGGTCGCGGTCCGGGTCCCGGTCGGTGCGGTGCTGGGGGACGCCCTGGACGCGGCCGGTGCCGACCGTGATGGTGGTCGTCTTCGGGTGATCGACGCCGACCGTATGTGCGCCGTCGACCCGGGTGTGGCGGTCGCCGGGCTGGAGGACGGTGCGTCGTTCACGGTGGTCGACCCGGTGGCCACGCACGGGCAGGAGCGGCCACGTGGGGAACGGGCTGCCGAGGGTGGGCGGTCGCGCGCGGCGGGGCCGTGGTGGGGCCTGGTAGCGGTCGGGCTGGTCGTGGTGGCGTTGGTGCTGACCGGTTCGTCGGTGCTCGCCGACACCTCCGCACCGTGGCGGCTGCTGGTCGTGGTGATCTTGGGTGCGGCGGCGCTGGCCGGTACCGCGGTCGCGGTACGGCAGGGAGCCTCGCCCCAGGACGGGCCCCTGGCCTCCACGGGTGACCGGGGGTCGACGACCACCCCGGGGGCGGTCTCGACGGCGACTGGTGAGGGTCGTGCGGGTGCGGTCGGTGACGGGGTGCGTGTGGCGAGGGTGGCGGGCCCGGCCGCGCTGGGTGCGGGTGCGGCGGTGGTCGCCGTGCCGACCGGCGGGCCTGGGGGCGCGCACCTGATGCTGATGGCCGCGGCGCTGGTCGTGGTGGTGCTGCTGTCACTGGCGGTGACGGTCGACCCCTCGGCGCGCTCGCGGCCCGCGCTGGGTGCGGCGGCGGTGATCGTGGCGGTGGTGGCCGGGGTGTGGGGGTTGACGCTCGAGCTCGGGTGGGACGTCCAGGTGGGGGCGGCGGTGCTGGTGGGGGCGGTGCCGGTGGCGTTGCGAGCTCTGCCGGTGTTTCTGATGGATGTTCCTGACGGGTTCTTCATCGATTATGAGCGGTTCCAGGACACCCGCTGGTCGGTGCGCGGCCGTATGCCCGCGCCTGAGGGCAAGGTCGACGGTGGTGCGGCACGCACGCGGGTGCGCGGTGCGGTGGCGGCGCAGGTGACCGCCACGGTCATGCTCTCGGTGATCGGGGCCGCGGCGTTGCCGTTCGCGGTGACCGCAGACCCGGGGTCGTTGCTGGTGCGGATCGGGCAGATCGTGCTGCTGGTGTGCTTCGCGGCGGCGATGACCCTGCTGGGCCGCAGGGTCGGGGTGCCGCACCTGCACTGGGTGCCGCGCGGCGCCGCGCTGGTCGCCGTGGGGGTGGCGGCCTGGGTGCTGCTGGCCGGGTCGACCGCTACCGGGCTGCTGATGCTGGGTGCGGTCGGGGCCGTGCTGGTGGGGCTGGCCGCCGGAGGGCTGGCGGTGGCGCTGGGCCGTGGTGCCAGGTCGCTGGTGCTGTCACGGGCTGGCGACGGGGTCGAGGCGACCACGGTCGCGCTGTGCCTGCCTGCCGGGATGCTGGCTGCGAACATGCTCGAGGCGATCAGGTCGGCGGTCGCATGAGCACCTGCCACGTCTGCCACCACACCAGCCCAGGTGCGAGCCTGTGCCCGCACTGCGGGACGCTGCTGCACGCACCTGTGCTCCCTGTGCCAGCGGTGGTGCCTGCCGGGCCTGTGCCAGCCCGTCCTGGTCCCCCTGAGGCCCTTGGTGTCGCGGGTGCCGCTGCGCGGGCCGCGCTCCCGGCTGGGCAGGTGCGGGAGAAGAAGCATCCGAAGGATGTGACCGTGGGTGTGCCTGCCTCGACGGCGGCCCAGGTCGCGGCGTTCGGCATCGACGTGGTCACCATCGGGACGGTGGCCGGGGTGGCCGCGGTGTGGAGCGGGTCGGTCGCGTTCACGGTCGTGGCCGCGTCGCAGGTGGCGTTCTTGCTCGGCCTGTGGGAGGCACGCACAGGGCTGACCGTGGGCAACGCGGCGCTGCGACAGCGCACCATCATGGACCAGAGCCCGGACTCGCCAGGGTTCGGCCCGGTGCTCGTGCGCGGGATGCTGCTGGGCCTGGGCTTGGCCCTCTTCGTGGTCGGGGCTCTGGTCATCGTGCTGTCGAGCCAGGCAGACCAGGTGCGCCGCCAGACCTTCGTCGACAGGCACCTGGGCCTCATGGTCGTCTCCATGCCTCGTAAGAGCACGACGACACCGGTGGCACAGGCCCCGCGGATGCCGGTGCTCGCACCGGTGCCCCACCACGAACCACGTCCGCCGGTGCCGCTGGTCCCGCCGGCCGGCGCGGTGCCCATGGCTGCCCCGCATGCCGCCCCGCCGACCACCGCTCTGCCCGCCGTGCCTCCCGTGCCGGCCGTGCCGCCGACAGCTGCCATGCCCGTGGCGTCCGCCATGCCTGCCGTGCCGCCATCCTTGGCGCCTGCTGCGCCGCCGACGCTTGCGGTACCCATCGCGTCGGCCATGTCCGCCGCACCTGCTGTGCCTGCTGTGCCGCCATCTTTGGTGCCTGCGGCACCGCCGACGGTCGCCGTGCCCGTCCTGCCCGTCGCACCTGCCGCATCTGCCGCGCTTCCTGTGGTGCCTCGACCGGCGGCCCCGCCTGGTGTCGTGCTGGTGCTGGTGCTCGACACCGGGCAGCGCCACCAGGTCACCCAGGGGGCCACCGTCGTCCTGGGCAGAGGGCCCACGATCGTGGCCCCGGGCGATCAGGCGGTGGTGCTGCACGACGAGGAGGGCACCGTGTCGAAGAACCACGTGCGTGTCGAGCACGGGAGCGACGGGGTGTGGCTGACCGACCTGGGTTCGACCAACGGCACCGACCTGCTCGACGGCCCCGCCCCGCCTCGCACCCTGCCGCCGGGGGTCCGTACCCGTCTGGGCGAGGGTGTGCGTGTGCGCATGGGCAACCGTGTGCTCACCGTCTCACGCACCGTCCAAGGAGCCGGGCCATGAGCGAAGAGGGGGGTGGTGCCAGGTGTGAGGGTGGCGACCTGAGCGGTGAGGGTCGGTCGCGGCGGACATGCGTGCTGTCGGGGCAGCGCCCGGTCGCTCGTGCTCGTCGTTCGTGTCGGTACAGGTGTTCGGCAAGGTTTCCGGCCCGTGGTGGGTCGGTGGGTTCATCGAGTCAGAGGGAGTGTGGTCATGTCTGGTAGCTCAGCGAGCGTGCCGGGTTCGGGGGTGCCGTCGGGGTCCGGGGGGCCGTTGACGGTTGGCGATGCCACCAGGCTCGCGGTGCAGTACGGGGAGGTCAGGGCCAGGGTCAGGCACCTCCAGCAGCTGGCGGAGCAGCTCCCCAGGTCTGACCGGATGGGCGGCTGGGAGGGCAGGACCCAGTGCCCGCTGTCGTCGGCCCCTGAGGAGGCGATCAACGGGCTCGCTGTCGAGCTGGCTTCGCGTGCTGGTGGTCTTGAGGGGTTGATGGCCGGGTACAGCCAGGTGCTGTGGGCAGCGGCCGACGACCTGGCCATGATCGACCAGGACGGCGCCGACGCCTTTCGCCAGCTGTTGTGGCAGATCGAGAACCAGGACGGGGAGGGCTCGTGAGCGCGGGGTACGGCGCCGGTGGTGCGAGGAGGTTCGCTCGGCCTTGGGGCAGCTCTAGGTCGGCCGGTGTGCGTCGGGCGGTGCTGGTCGCTGCGGTGGGGTTCGGGTTGGTCGCAGTGGTGCCTGCCCCGGCTGTGGCAGCTGAGCCGGGGTGGTGGTACGAGCAGATGGGCGTGCGGCAGGCTCATGCGGCTGGGTTCACCGGGAAGGGGGTGAAGATCGCCGTCCTGGATTCCTCGATCAACCTGGGAGCCCCTTCGTTGCGGGGGGCGAACATCCGTGTGGCCGACCCGGTGTGCGTGAAGGACAGCCAGACTCGTGAGTACTTCCCGACGACCTCTGACCAGTACCTGAGGCCTGTGCGTCATGGTGTGGACGTGGTCGCCCAGATCGTGGGGCAGGACACCGGTGGTGGTCGTGGCGGTGGTGTCGCGGGGATCGCTCCGGAC
>Ga0123356_10001030_pt1 | contig 30938 bp, 25 predicted proteins | sample TergutEmb28metaG_2_FD_92546 | JGI IMG/M metagenome (GOLD analysis project Ga0123356, IMG submission 92546) | Embiratermes neotenicus P3 segment gut microbial communities from Petit-Saut dam, French Guiana - Emb289 P3 | ecosystem: Host-associated > Arthropoda: Insects > Digestive system > Gut ...
ATACGGAATACGATAAGCCGTGCACTCGAACACCCGCGTTAATACGGGTAATCCACAAACTTCTAAAGGCTCTTTTTTTGTTTTTACGATCGCGGTATGCGTACTGTTGTCCCTTTTCCCAAGTATTCTTGGCTACGGTCCATACGTTTTTGCGGCGTAAGAAGTACCCTTTGGTACGATTCAAAATCTTTTTTCTACGTGCTCTTGAAGCAACATGGTTAACTGATCTTGGCATAAATTCTCCTTTCTTTTTTTACGTCAGCGTTTTGCTGTTATACAAACTCTTAATGTGCTGATGGTAAATTAATAACTCATTTTAATTACAGTCCCAACATTTTTTTGATGGTACTTTCCATAGTCTTATCGGCGATAGCGCTGTAAGCCAAATTACGTTTCCTCTTGTTAGATTTTTTCGTAAGGATGTGGCTGTGATAAGCATGGTGTCTTTTCACTTTACCGGTGCCGGTTAAGGTAAACCTTTTTTTGGCAGCGGATTTCGATTTCATTTTTGGCATTTTTAGTAATTTTAAGGGTGAATAATATAGTGTGTTGTGCAATTTTATTTTTCATTGCCGTCAGTTTTAACTGACGGAAGGGTGTATTGTGCAATTCTATTTTTTAGGAGTTAATATCATGATCATTCGTTTTCCTTCTAATTTTGGAAGTTGCTCCGGTTTTCCAAATTCTTCTACCGCTTGCGCAAATTTCAACAAAATCAACTCGCCCTGGTCTTTGTAAACAATCATTCTGCCTTTGAAGAAAACATCCACTTTCACTTTGCAGCCATCTTTTAAGAACTTAACGGCGTGATTTACTTTAAATTCAAAATCATGGTCATCGGTGTGAGGTCCCAAGCGAATCTCTTTAACCACCACTTTAGCCGATTTTGCTTTGATCTCTTTTTGCTTTTTCTTTTGTTCGTACAGAAACTTTTGATAATCCATTACTTTGCAAACCGGAGGGTTGGCTTGTGGCGAAATTTCCACCAAATCTAAATCAAAGTTTTCTGCTACGGATAGGGCGTCACGGAGTGACAAAATTTGCGGTTCTAAATTATCTCCTACCATGCGCACCATCGGCGCGGTTATATGCTCATTAATCTTGTGAGCGGCTTCTCTCTTTGGGGGACCACCCTTGCGAACGAACGGGCGAAAGTTTTGCGTTGCGATATGTATCTCCTTTCTTTTTGGTTTATAATAACTTTACTCTTAAAAAATTAGGGGCGCAAAAATACACTTTTTTTAATATAAAACAAGCTCCGTTTTTAGCACTTCTTTTTTGTAGTTTTTAACAATCAAAGAGGAACTGTTTTCTTTGGCATGAAACGGAATGGCAGTGGTAATGTAATCCTTATGGGTAATCATAATTTCCCCTTTGACATCGTGCAGCAAATCGTTGACTATATAGATATTTTTTGCTCCGTTATCTAAATCTTCAATAGCTATAATAACCGGTGCAAACTTCTCTTTAACAGTATGATGCAGCAGTTTCCAATTCCCGAAAAAGTCGATACTGCTCCATGAAGCTACAGGCCAGCAATCGTTGAGTTGCCAATATAGTGTGCCCATACAGTGCGGGCGTTTTAAACGGTGCGCCTCTATGGCTTTTCCTATTCCGTAGGCTTGTATCTCCTGACTTACACGTACATAATCCTCTAAATTATCAGGAATATGCGCGTATTGCTGCATGGCTTTGTTAATAATTTGCACCCCGCGAGGATGTTTTTGGTGGTTTTTCATGACAGAAGACGCCAAATTTCGATCTTCCGGCAACGTAAACGATTCTATAGTTGACATTTGCGGATAGCTTTGAAAACCATATTCCGACATAAAGCGTCCTGTTTTTGGAAGCCACACCTCAAACGGCTCTTCGCCCCACCAAACGCCCCAATAGTGCGAATCTCCTTCGGTAAGGCACTCCGGATGCCCCCAGCCCCAAAGCGGCGAAGAAGGATGATACGGACGGTCGCTGTTTGTTTTCACTACCTCAGGAAGCAGTTCATTAAAAAGTGTATGCAGGTTTTTGCCTATTTCTACACGTTGTTCGGAGGTGTATTGTTTTTGCCATCCCCAATCTTCCCAGCCATTTTTCACTTCGTTGTTGCCGCACCACAACGCCAAAGAGGGATGCTGATTCAACCTTTTTGCCTGAAATTCAGCTTCCTTTTTCACATTTTTTAAGAAAGCAGTATCCGCAGGGTACAGAGCGCAGGCAAACATAAAATCTTGCCAAACCAACAATCCCAATTCATCGCACAGTTCATAAAAATAATCGTGTTCATAAACGCCGCCGCCCCATACACGTATCATATTCATATTCGCATCTTTACACGACTCTAAGAGCATCTTATACCGCTCTTTTCCTTTCCTGCCTTCCATTTCAGACACAAAGCTATGCGCAGGAATCCAATTCGCACCTTTCATGAAAACAGGGATATTGTTGATTTTGAAATAGAACGACTCTCCTATTTCGTCTTTTTCCTGTACCAATTCAATAGTTCGAAAGCCCCAACGTTTGTGGGTTGTTGTGGCGCCAACAGTGACTTCAAAATCGTACATCTTTTGCTCGCCCAATCCGTTAGGCCACCAAAGTTCGGGGTTTTCTATTTCGATGAATTGAGATATTTGGTTGGGGCCGGGTTTTAGATATAAACTACCCCGCTCTTCGGGCACCCCTTCAAAATTTGAAGGGGATAATATTCCTTCTCCATTCTCCTTTTCTCCTTTTCTCCCCTTTACCTCAACCTCAACTTCCATCTCCCTATCCGCTACAACCATAACAACCACCTCAATCACTCCTTTTTCATCTGTTAATTCCCTTTGTATCAATTCAACACCTTCCACATAATAATCATCCCACGCTATAATTTTTACGGGTTTATAAACTCCGCAAGTAACCAATTTCGGCCCCCAATCCCAGCCTGATTGATAAGGCGCTTTTCGAGTAAAAACACGATCATCGGGCAGAGTATAGGGCAGTTGCTTCGCTTTTTCTTCGTTTATTTTTTCTGAAGGTAAAAGCTTTATTACCAGCTCATTATTTTTATTTTTTAATGTTTTTGGAAGTGGAAAACACCAAGGGCGAAACATATTATCGCAAAGATGGCTTCCTTCGGTATGAAACAGGGGCTCGCCATTCAAATAAACCTCCGCGTAGGTATCCAAACCGGAAAAGTATATTGCTGCGTGTTTAAATTTGTTAATTTGCTTCCCATCAAAAACGGTGCGATATACCCAAATACGATCTGCTACCCATTGCACCGAATCTTCGTTGCAGCGATAAAACGGATCGGGAATGATACCGGCGTTCATCAAATCGGTATGAATGCATCCCGGAACGGTAGCTGCATATTGCTTATTTTCATACTCAAACGTCCAATTTTGATTCAGATCAAATAAAGAATCTTTTTTTGTCTGACAACTGAAAAAAGGGAGAACAAGAAAAAAAAGTATTAGCTTTCGATACATTTTATTCCGGCATTTCTACTACATCATCACAAAAATGATAGCCTAAAGAGTTCAAGCGCGTTTTTTGGTAGGGTAATGCTGTTTTAAAACGTTCCCAATTTTTGTTATCCGGTGCGCACCAGGCTACTTCGGCGCCTGCCAGCACACGCGGCAACAACATGTATTCGGCTTGTTTTTCGGTAAATAGAAACTCAGCCCATAGATTATACTGCACGCCTAGAATTTGTTTCGCTTGTTCGGCGCTTAATTCTTCGTAAACAGGCTCAAAGCTATACACTTTTCCAATGGGTAAAAACCCACCAATAGCATCGGGTTGTGTGCTTTTATCTGCTTGATAATAATCTATATAACAATGCGATGTTGGACATTGCACGATTGAATTACCACGCTCAATGGCTTTCAGCGTTTTTCCTTTTCCTAACCATGCGTAAATCAACGAAGTCTCATTACATTCACCATCAATAATTTCGATCCAGCCGGCCATTTTTTTACCTTTCGAGTTTAGATAACTCTCTATTTCGCGCACCATCCAGCCCTGTAGCAGTTCCAAATTATCCAAATTCATTGATGCGGCTTTTGATAGACATTTAGGGCATTTTTCCCAATTGGTTTTAATCGCTTCATCGCCGCCAATATGCACATATTCAAAAGGAAACAAAGGAGTTACTTCATCAAAAACATCTTTAAGAAACTGCATTACTTTTGGATTTCCGGCGCACAAAATAGCTTTTGGGGGCCAATACGCTCCTACTTCTACGCGATAAGGGTAACTATCGCAGGCAAGCTCGGGGTAGGCAGCTAAAATGGCGGAGCAATGTCCGGGCAGTTCAATCTCCGGCATGACGTTAATGCCGCGTGCAGCTGCGTATTCCACCACCTCGCGAATCTCATCTTTCGTATAGAAACCTCCGTAGGTCATGGGCTCACCGGGTTGGTTCGGTTTTGGAGTGCGCCATTCCGAATCGGGTCTTTCCGGACGCCATGCGCCAACCTCTGTTAATTTCGGATATTTGTCAATCTGTATCCGCCAACCGTGATCGTCGGTTAAATGCCAATGAAACACATTATATTTGTAAAGCGCCAAAACATCAATATATCTCTTTACAAAATCCACATCGAAGAAGTGGCGCGACACGTCCAAATGTACGCCACGCCATGCAAAGCGCGGATAATCAATAATTTTTACACATGGAATGGTTACACTCGGATCGCTCTTTTTTGAAGGTGCATGTGTAACTACCATACCGTCCCACAGATGATACATGGTTTGAAAAGCATACACCAAGCCGGCAGTTGAATTAGCTTGAATGTGAATTTTATTTTTTGAAACATTTAAACGATACCCTTCATCTCCTAAAACAGGATCGTGCTCTTTATTGAGAGAGAAAACGATCGCGTTTTTTTTGCATTTTTCAGGCGTGGTAAATGTAGGATTTACGAAAAACTTTTCAAAAACATTGGTAATATACATCATAGCGCCATCGCGGGGGCTCACATTTTCGAAAGCCACTTTAGTGAGCCCGCTTAACTGAAATTCACCTGCAAAAGCAGCTATTTCAACCGGCTGAGGCACAATGGAAAATGTTCTTTCAATAGGTTTTTGCTTGCAAGAGATGAGCAGCAAACAAAGGGCAAGGGATAAAGGGGCAAAGTGTTTCATTTTTGATGGGGATTTAAAAAGACAAAAATATATTTTTTTTGAGATGAAGGATTTGTTCAATTCGTGTATAAAAACCTTATTTTTACCTTGTTTCAACAACAAAACAAACTTAGTAGTAATGAGTTATATCAAAACAATCTAACCTTATTACCTTATTTCTGCTTTCTGCAAATAGGTTTTTATGAAAAAATATAGATTTAGTGATTTATTATACTTTTGCGCGTATTTAAGAGTTGTGTGCAATGCAGAAAATGTGTAGGCTAATTTCTAGTGAACATTGAACATTAATCACAACTGCTAAATATGTTAATTTTAATAATTTAGAAGTTGCGCCCGACACAAATTAGGGATTAAAAAATGAAAAAACTCTTATTATTTTTTGCCTTGTTTGCGACAGCAACAACGGCAATGAGTCAAATTAAAGTAACCACAGCAGGAAATGTGGGAGTAGGCACAAATGCACCTCTTCACAAGTTTCAGATAGGAAGCATTTGGACATTTCACGACGGAAGCACTAATAAAATTATTGGCAGAAATTCATTTTGGAATGGTACCAACCATGTTCGGATTCAACAAGGTTATGCATCACAAATTGTTTTTGACCCTAATGGAAAAATTGAATTTCAGATGGTTGGTGATGGAGCGCCAAATTCAATTATTCCTTCATGGAATACTGTTACGATGGCAAATAACGGAAATCTTGGTATTGGTATCACAAGCCCTGCACAAAAACTACATGTTGTGGGCAATACTACAATAACAGGTAATCTTGGAGTTGGTGTCACAAGCCCGACACAAAAGTTGCATGTGTTTGGTACCAGCTTCTTACAAGGAAATGTTAATATAGGAGGAGCAATTCAAATTAACCCCTATACAAATACAGACTATGCTGTCTATTTAGATTGGACAGGAGATTATGGACATGCAGCAATCTATTCAGGTAGTTTTAGACTGCAATTGGGAAAAACAAATAATCGAGTATATAAAATTTTTGCATATAATACTTCCAGTATTGACTATGGAGTAAGTTCTGATGAGCGAATAAAAGAAAATATCACCCTCTTAGAAAATCCGATAGAAAAAATTAAACAGATATCCGGATATCGGTACAACTTAAAAAGGGGGATTTTTCCGGAAGATATTTCTGAAGAAGAAGTAGCCGGCTTTACTAAAAATAGAATTGGCTTTTTAGCGCAAGAGGTAGAAAAAGTATTTCCGGAATTGGTAACGCATCCTCAATCGGAAGAAGAATTTTGTAGTATGAACTATGATGGTATGATTCCAGTATTGCTTGAAGCGATAAAAGAGCAACAAACCCAAATAGAGCATTTGCGAACCCTAATTTATGAAAGAGAGTATGATATGTTGTTTCTAATGGATCAGATTGACGCTTGTTGTCAAAACAAACCCGACTACTCATCGCCAAGAGGCCAGGAAGAAAAAGATATTGAGAATGAGAATATAGAAAAAAACTTATCTAATATTGAAAACAATAGCCAAAGTGTAGAAAAAGCAAGGTTATTTCAAAATATACCTAACCCTTTTTCAATAGATACAAAAATTGAATTTGAGATACCCGAAAATGCACATTCTGCAAAGTTGCTCATTCATGATATGCAGGGGGCAGAAATAAAATCTTATAACATGACTCAAAAAGGGCTATGCGCTATTGTTGTAAATGGCTTTGAATTAACGGCAGGTATGTATCTTTATACTTTATTGATAGATAATAAAATTATTGATACCAAACGCATGATTCTAACGAAATAATTTTACATATTTTCAACAATAAATATTTAAATAATTATGTTATGAAAAATAAATATTTTTTCTTATGGATATCAATTGTTATAATTGGCACTTCCTTTTTCTACACATGCCAAGAAAAACCTGTAATTGTAACCAGTGTTACGCTTAATAAAGATGAACTTACTCTTGAAATTAGCGATACTGTAACCTTAATTGCTACTGTGTATCCTAACGATGCCGATGACAAAACCGTTACATGGATGAGCAGTAACCCTGAAGTGGCTTCAATAACCGATAATGGTTTGGTAACAGCTATAAACAAAGGAGAAACAACTATAACCGTTATCACTAAAGATGGTAAAAAAACAGCAAATTGTTATATTGTAGTTTATTTAAAAAGGGTAACCAGTGTAACTCTCAATAAAGATGAACTTATTCTTACCCTTAACGAAACTGAACCTTTAATTGCTACTGTGCATCCTGATGATGCTAATGACAAAACTGTAATATGGACAAGCACTAACGATGAGATAGCTACAGTAAGTGCCAGCGGTTTAGTAACAGCCAAAAAGGCAGGCGATGCTACTATTATTGTTACCACAAAAGACGGCAATAAAAAAGCATCTTGTAAAATTAATGTAGTGGATTACCGCGAAAAATGGGCAGGCAGCTATGATTGTGAAAAAGTTTATAGGTGGGGATATGGCTCTACTAGTGGTCGTGAAACATACCAAGCAATAGTGGATGTAGTTGCAGGATATGATTCTTTATTATACATTTCTGATAGAGAAGCATCTCAATATCCTTGGGGGATACAACAATGGGTAAAAATTAGCTCCGATGGAGTGATTAGCAATAGGTACAGAATAGAATTCGTTTCGGGATATTTTTCTCAAGATAGTATCTATGTCAGGTGGGGTAATATCTCTCCGGGCAATTATGATGTATATGAGTATCAAGGTAAAAAACTTAAAAACTAATAGCATATGAAAAAAAGATTGGTAATAATTGTTTTGGCAGGATATTTTATTTTTCCTGCATTGGGTCAACATCCACCCCAAGACAAAAATTGGGAAGTGGTTTTTCAGGATGATTTTAGTTCATTTACTCATGGTCAGCGATGGTATGTATCTAATGGGATTCGTACAGAAAATGAGCCACAACATTATCTTCCTGATAATGTAAACATTGTAAATGGGGAACTTGTTCTAACAGCCAAAAAAGAAAACTATCATTGTACAAGGCCTAATTGTAATTGTGGCGGTGGCACATATAATTATACTTCCGGTAAAATTGTATCTTATAATAATAGTAAATTGTATCACTACGGTTATTATGAGATGTATGCAAAATTACCCGTTGGTTTAGGATTGTTCCCTGCTTTTTGGCTTTGGTCTGAAGAGTACTCAGGCCCCGATTGTGTGTGGTATAATGAAATAGATATTATGGAGGCAGGCGGATGCAACTCAACTATAACCACAACTAATTATAGGGAGTTTTGCAAGAGTCTCGAACACCCTAATAAAGTTGCTGTCCCTCATCCTTGCAATTACGCCAATAGTTTTCATTGGTATGGCGTGGAATGGGATCAAGATAAAATTACATGGTATATTGACAGAAAAGTGGTTAGACAAGTAAGACATACAGGAATGCAGCATCGTATGCAGATTATAATTAATCTTGCATTATTCCCTTCTTGGAGTGATTGTCAAGCAGACGGGTCGCCGCTTTTTGTTCATATGTATATTGACACGGTGAATGCTTATCAATTAAAATACGATTGCAAAAAGGTAGTTAACGAAATAGATTTTGCTACATGGACAGATGATGATTATAGGGTAAAGAAATCTATCACCATGAGTAGTGTTACCAGTGTTACCATTCCGCCAGGAAGTAACATCTATTTACGGGCAACTGATTTTATAGAGTTGAACAATGGTTTTGAAGTACCGTCCGGAACGGAGCTGTATTTGGATATTAATCCTTGTGATATTACTGCCCGAGTCCAGAAGAAATTAGAAGAATAGTTGTTGTGAGCAAGTTGTACTGTATTATTGAAAGTCACGACTGAAAAGAAAGCAAAAAAACACATAACGCACTGACACACAACGAGCGGTTTTATGAGATGTCGGCATTACCTTCGTCGGAAAATATTACTACTTTTGCACGCCGTTTGCTTCGTGGGGAAGTGTGTGAGAGCCGCCACCTCATAAAGCCGCCGGCACGTTGTAGGCAATGCGGCAGACGCAGTAAAACCCTTGAACACCCATTTCTGAAAGTAGGCAGCAACAAGAAAATCCCTATAAAACTTGTTCCAGATTACATTCAGGTGGAAAATAACTACGCTTGGGTACTGGATGCTAAATCTCCTAATCAACGAGTAAATGATTACGAAAATGTTGAGCAGGTTTATAGTTATGCCTCACATCCCGATATAAGAAGCACATATTTTGCAATTTGCAATGGTTTAGAGTTTTCATTGTACCGCAGGGATTCCAACAACACGCCAAAACTCCAGTTCTCACTTGATGAGATTGAGCATTATTGGGACATACTCAATAAATATCTATCTCCAAATAGCTTTCAGGTCGGCAAAAATTTTACATACGATATTCCCGGTAATACCTCAGGTTTTGACTATGCAACACGTCAATTACTTGAAGAAATTCCAGTAAAAAAGCGTGCTTCAAAAATTCATTTTGGAGTTCATGGGTATTTTACAAAACAATCATGGAATGTTGTAGCAGAATATATTAAGAATTTTAGCAAACCCAGCGATTTGATCCTTGACCCTTTCGGCGGAAGTGGAGTAACAGCTATTGAAGCAATAGCGGCTCTATTGGCAAGATTGCGGCATTACTAGGGCAAACGCATTAAAAAAATAGTTTTAGCCAACTATTTCACTTCAAGTTCATAAAACCTTTTTTTTCGATGTAATGTTTGCAATTTTCAGGAAATTGGAGGTTTTTTATTCAAAAAAAGGAAGGAATATTAGTTCATTTTCCGCAAAATGAACAAAGTGTTAATAATGAACAGTTTAGAAATTGTCCTTGCCGGTCGTCTATTGATTCAACAATCCTAAGATTTTCCAAAGATATTCATCTACCCAGCCTGCGATTTTCCGTTTCCTTCTAATGCTTATTTTCCGTTCTTCTTTTCTTAACAGATTCAATGCGAGCTTACTAACCATTGAAAAATTTTGTGCGGCATACCCTTCCCGTTTTGCTGACTTGTCCTCGTTCATAGCAACGTCAAGCACCCAATGAACTTTATTCTCTATTTCCCAGTGACTTCTAACGGGCAGTTTTGCGTGATAGCGGCATTACCTTCGTCGGAAAATATTACTACTTTTGCACGCCGTTTGCTTCGTGGGGAAGTGTGTGAGAGCCGCCACCTCATAAAGCCGCCGGCTCGTTGTGCGAATATAGCCGGGCGCGATCCGTTGAAAAGAACAAATCACCGAAAGGAGAATACCGGAGTTTTACGTCAACTCAAACAATTCCACTTTTGGAATGTGCGAAAAGTCTTTTTTGTTGAGTGTCAAGATTTTAGCATTTTGAACAAGTGCAGTTGCAGCGATGAGCGCATCCGGTAACTTCAATTTGTGGGATAAACAGTACTGTTTGACTAAATCTACCGATTGCAGGATTGTTTTTGTAATACTCAATAAATATATTTGAATCAACAAGTATCATACAGTAGTTTTTTCATTTATCCCCCATGCTTCGTTCCGGAGTTTCTCTCCATCTATAGCATAATCTTGCCACATGCCGCGAGTTTTTGAGAAAAGTTGGGAGAAACTTTTATTTTTCTGTTTTTTCTCCTCTGTTATTACCACATCTACATTCCACGAATTGAAAAGCCCCATCAATACATTCATTTGCATATTGTCAATACCGTTTTGTAATAATATTTGGGTCATTTTCCTTTGTTTTTAATAACAGCGGCAAAGATATTTTTTTTGAATGACAAAGAAAAAAATAGCAAAAAGAATGATCACTCCGCCACCCCCGCCCAACCACCCGAAAACAGTATAGGCAGGAAAAATGATTTTTTGAAAACTTGATTTCTTTCTTGCTCTTGAAAATTCGACACTTTCAACCTCTGTAGTGATACTGACGTTTTTTTAAAGCAATAGTAATGACGGAAAACGGTTGGCGGTTTTGAGTTCCTTGCTAACAAATTCTCATATGAAGCTCTTGTAAAAAATAAAAACTTTAACGATTTTCCCCTGATTTAATAATACATTTTTTTTATATTCTAAAAAAATATCATTATTTCGCGTCTGAAATTTTCTAAAATACCGTCAGCTAAAGCTGACGGCAATGAGTTTTTTAATTTTTAAATCTTAAATCTTTAAATCATTTTATGGCAAACCAAGACGAATTATTTAAACAGATCATCGCACACGCAAAAGAATACGGGTATATTTTCCCTTCCAGTGAAATTTACGACGGGTTGAGCGCCGTTTACGATTATGGGCAATATGGCGTAGAGCTCAAAAACAACATCAAACAGTATTGGTGGCGCGCTATGGTGCAGTTTCACGAAAATATTGTAGGGATTGACAGCGCTATTTTTATGCACCCTACCGTGTGGAAAGCTTCCGGGCACGTGGACGCATTTAACGACCCACTCATTGACAATAAAGATTCTAAAAAAAGATACCGCGCCGATGTGCTGATTGAAGATTTTCTCCAAAAATTGGAAGAAAAAATTGAAAAAGAGGTCGAAAAAGCAAAAAAGAAATTTGAAAATTTTGACGAAGCGTTATTTCGTAAAACCAATCCGAATGTTTTAAGAAGTCAGGAGAAAATAGATGCGGTAAGTTATCGTTTTGCAGCTTTAATGAATGAAACCGATTTAGCCGGCATCAAGTCGTTAATTGAAGAGTTGGAGATAGCCTGTCCTGTTTCTGGCACCAAAAACTGGACGGATGTGCGCCAGTTTAATTTGATGTTTGCCACGCAAATGGGCTCTGTAGCAGAGGGCGCCGACACCATTTACCTGCGTCCGGAAACTGCCCAGGGTATTTTTGTGAACTTTTTAAATGTGTATAAAACCGGCAGGATGAAAATTCCGTTTGGCATTGCACAAATTGGGAAAGCATTTCGCAATGAAATTGTGGCGCGGCAGTTTATTTTCCGCATGCGCGAGTTTGAACAAATGGAAATGCAGTTTTTTGTGCGCCCGGGCGAAGAGTTGAAATGGTTTGAATATTGGAAAGAAGCACGCAAAAAATGGCTCCTTTCTTTGGGTATCAGTGAAGAGAATTGCCGTTTTCACGACCATGAAAAATTGGCGCATTATGCCAACGCCGCTACCGATATTGAGTACCGTTTTCCGTTCGGTTTCAAAGAGTTGGAAGGGATCCATTCGCGTACCGATTTCGATTTGAGTCAACATGAAAAATACTCCGGCAAGAAACTGCGCTATTTCGATCCGGAAACGAACGAAAGTTATGTGCCTTATGTAGTTGAAACCTCCATCGGCGTAGATCGCATGTTTTTGGCGGTGTTGAGTAATGCTTATACGGAAGAAACGCTTCCCGACGGCTCTACACGTGTAGTGCTGAGGATTCCCGCCCAATTGGCGCCCATCAAAGCAGCCGTGTTGCCTTTAGTAAAAAAAGATGGTCTTCCGGAAAAAGCGCGCGAAATTATGGATATGCTGAAACCGCAAATGATGTGCCAATACGATGATAAAGACGCCATTGGACGTCGTTACCGCAGGCAAGACGCCATTGGAACACCTTATTGCATTACCATTGATAATCAAACCTTAATAGATGATACGATAACCATTCGCGAACGCGATTCTATGCAACAGAAAAGGGTAAAAATTGATGAAATAAAAAAAGAGATTGTCTAAAAATAAAAACGGCTGAATTTTCATTCAGCCGTTTTTGCATTATTCAACCGACATTGCTAAACGAATGCCGAGATGACCCGGCATCATCGGTGGGGATGGAGCATATCGAGCCGAAACGCGACAGAATCCGTTCTCTTTACCTTCATGATATTGAAGGTCAAGATAGCTACCACCACGCGCTACATGTTGAATACCCGCAGTGTCTTGCGGATTTATCCAAATATTTAATGTTGAATCATATCCTGTTCTAAATTTTACTGAATCATAGCGTGCATAAAAACTACTGCACCATTCCCATACATTGCCGCTCATATCATAAATATCTAATTCATTTGGGTTTTTTCCACCTACAGGATGAGTTTGTCCGTTGGGATGTTTTTCAGTAGCAGAATTACCGCTATGCCAAGCTACATCATTAAGGATATTACTGCCACTGTATTTGTATCCGTTGCTTTTGTTGCCTCCGCGTGCTGCATATTCCCATTCTGCTTCTGTAGCCAAACGATAGTTTTTGTTGGGAAAAGCCTCATTTAATCTCAAAAGGAACTCCTCTATATCATCTAAATTTATATTTTCAACAGGATGATAATCTCCTTTAAACAAACTTGGATTACTTCTCATCATAGCTCTCCATTCTCTTTGCGTTACAGGATATTGAGCTATGTAGTAATCACTTAATTGTACATTTAAAGTAGGGGTTTCGTTATGTTGGCATTGGCCATCCGTACAACCCATGACAAATGTTCCACCCGTTACACGTATCATTACCGGTTCTATAGGTGTTGGCGTGATTACAGTTACCTTACACCTTGCTGTGAAGTTGCCATCATTAGTGGTAACGGTAATTGTTGCTTCACCTATAGCTCTTGCGATGATTGCGCCTCTCGCAGGTGCTATCACGGAAACAACATCGGGGTTGTCGCTTGTCCAACTTACGATTTTGTTAGCAGCATCGCTCGGACTTACAGTTGCATATAAGGTTGCTGTTTCGCCAACGAAGAGTTCCAGCTCGTTGTAATCAATAGTTACGCCGGTTACAGCTTTGTCTTTGTTACAGGCAACAGCAGCTACAATCAGTAATGCCACAACTACAATAAAATAGAATAAGTTTCTTTTCATAAGATTTATTATTTTAGTTTTTCCTTACTCGTATGGCTTTTCGGGTTTCGCCTCGTTTTTTAGCCGGTTTCAGAACTCCGGTTTTTGTCTTATTAAGAATAACAAGATTTTTCAAGGGTGCAAAAGTAATAATATTTTTTGAAATTCAAGTGTTGGGTAAATCTTTTATTTTGCACACAGATGACACAGATGACCCAGATAAACACAGATTTTATTTTTTGGGAGGCCACGTGCCGCGCCTTCCGTAGAAAAAACCAAGATGATAACGTGCTGCAAAATAATATATTACATGCTTCAATTTGCTAAAAGGTAGGTATAAAAACAATAATGTTGCCGCCAAAAAATAAGTACAAATAATGTCGGCATGAATGTTTGAAGAAAAATATTGGTGAAAAATATCGTGAAAAGCAAATGCTATGAATAATATAGCTGATACTAAATGAAATAACGTAACTAAACCGGTAGAAATATAATCATCTGCATTAGAAAAAGGACGTAGCTGCTTTGATACTATCCGCTTGATTATTAAGCCAATTCCACAGCAGGAGCTAATTACTAAATATGTAGCAATCAACAAAGAAATGAACGTATGCCGGAAAAAAAATCCGCAAACCGCATCAAAAAATAAAAGTAGAAAACAAAATAATGCAATAAAAGAACCTATGTGAAATAATATGCCGGCAGTGTAAGTTGGCAAATGCCGGGATGCCGATTCTTTTTGCGCCGGCAACATCGCGCCTGTGTTAGAATAGAGGACACCGGCGGCTATATTTCCCGAGCTTTCGGATAAGTCTTTAGGCGCGCCCAATTTTAGGAGACGTAAAAAATGGATGAAACACATTGTAAAACAAAACAATAGAGCAACATAAGAGGCGTACATAAAATAATTCATAAATTAAAACGATTTGTTGTAAATGGTGGCAAAAATAGTTTTTTTTTGCCGAAACTTTAATCTTTAAATCTTTAAATTTTTAAATCATGTTTGTCGAAATCAAAAATCTTAATAAAAGAATTGAGGTAGAATATGGAATTTCTCCTTTGGAGGTTGCCAAAAATGAAAATATTAAACTTCCTCACCCTATTTTGGGCGCGCTGATTAACAATCAAGTACATTCCATGCAATATTGCATTCATAAACCTTGTTGCATCGAATATTTTGATATTACTTCAACGTATGGGCACGGAATTTATGTGCGTTCGCTTTATTTTATTTTGTATAAATCAATTAAAACCCTTTTTCCGCAGGCCAAACTCAATATTTTACACTCTATTTCGGGAGGAAAATATTGCGAAATTGAAAATTTAAACCAACCTCTTGACAAATCGGTGCTGTTGACCATAAAAGATAAGATGAATGAGATTATTGCGGCAGATCTTCCTTTTATTCGTAAAGAAGTGCCTTATCATGAGGCGATCGAAATTTTTAATAATCAAGGTATGGGAGAAGAAAAGTCTATTTTTCAAGAAACAAGAAAAATGTATCTTCCTATTTATCAATTAGACGATGTGGTTAATTATTATTATGGGAGCTTACTTCCTTCCACAAGCTATATAACACTTTATGAATTAGAATTGTATGAACATGGGTTGTTATTAAAAGTGCCTAATCGCAAGCGACCGGACACTATTCCGCAAACGCAAAAAAATCCCAAGTTGTACAAAGTATATCAACAATTTAAAGAATGGAGCAACCGTTTGGGCACTTCTTATATTCATAATTTGAACGAAAAAATTGTCTCAGGTCAAGTGGGCGACCTCATTCTCACTACCGAAGCCCTTCAGGAAAAAGTGTGGGCGAATGTGGCAGATGAGATTCATTGCAGAAAGTCGAAAATGGTGCTTATCAGCGGTCCTTCCAGCTCCGGAAAAACAACTTCCTGCAAGCGACTTTCCGTGCAATTGAGCGTCATTGGCTATCATCCCGTACAAATCTCGGTGGATGACTTTTTTAAGGAGCGCGAACAAACCCCACGCGATAAAAACGGAAACTATAACTTTGAAGATTTAGGTGCCATTGATTTAGAGCTATTTAATAAAACTCTAAACGAATTACTGGCAGGCAAAGAAGTAGAACTCCCTGTTTTTAATTTTCAAACAGGCACGAAAGAATGGAAAGGAAAGAAAATTGCTATGCAAGACAATTCCATTTTGGTGATTGAAGGCATTCATTGTTTAAACCCCAAACTTACGGCTTCTATTGCAGAAGAAACGAAGTACAAAATATTTGTTTCGGCGCTTACTTCGCTTTCTGTGGATAGTCAAAATCCGATTCCAACTACCGATACGCGATTAATCAGAAGAATTATCCGCGATTTTAACTATCGTGGATATTCTGCGTTAGACACGCTGAAACGCTGGCAAAGCGTGCGCGATGGAGAAGAAAAAAACATCTTTCCATATCAAGAAAATGCCGATGTAATGTTCAATACCTCTTTGATTTACGAATTAGCAGTGTTGCGCCCTTACGCCATGCCCATTTTGTTGGCAGTGCCGGAGTATGAGCCCGAATTTGCCGAAGCGATCCGGTTAATCAAATTTTTATGGTTTTTTAAACCGATTAGTGATGATATGATTCCGGGGACTTCTATTTTGAGGGAGTTTGTGGGGGGAAGCAAATTTAGTTATTAAATTTTCATTGCCGTCAGCTTCAGCTGACGGAGCAAAATAATGATTAATATTATGGTATTAAAAAAAAATAAAATAGTTTTAAGTTTACTCTCAGGGGTACTCCTGTGGCTTTCGTGGTATCCGTATGGTTTTACCTTTTTAATTTTTGTTGCGTTTGTGCCGCTTTTTATTTTGAGCGACAAACTGCTTGAAAGGAAAAAAGGAATCGCCTTTTGGCAAGGTATTTGGAGTTCTTTTCCGGCGTTTATAATATGGAATACCGGCGTTACCTGGTGGATTTGGAACAGTACGGCTCCCGGCGCTGTAGCTGCTATTGTGCTCAATTCTTTTTTTATGAGTTGCGTATTTGGGGCGTGGCACTGGGTTAAAAAATCGAATTTGCCGAAAATTGCGGTTCCGTTGGCTTTCATTGCGTTTTGGTGCTCTTGGGAATTTTTGCACCTAAATTGGCAGATTACCTGGCCCTGGTTGAATCTTGGGAATGTGTTTGCGGTGCATCCGGCGTTAGTGCAGTGGTATGAATATACCGGTACTTTTGGGGGGACGATTTGGGTGTTAGGGGTTAATTTTTTGGTTTATTGGTTTTTGCAATGTGGTTTTCAGCACAGAGGCGCAGAGAACACAGAGGTTCACAGAGAAAAATCTGCGAGAATCCTGATAAATCTGCGTCATCTGTGTGCTAAAAAAAACTTCATAACACTCACACTCACAATCATAATCCCCATAATCATCTCCCTCATCATCTACAAAACCTACACCATAAACCAAGAAAACAGCATCGAAGCAGTCATCGTCCAACAAAACATTGACCCCTGGATAGAACAATACCAAAAAACAAACTTTGAACTGGCAGAATTGATTATCCAAACTGCGGCGCCAAAACTTACCCCAAATACTGCATTGCTGGTAACCTCCGAGTCGGCTTTGTCGCGTCTGATCAATGAAGAGCAGCTTTTAAATTTGGATATTTTTCCTCACGCTGCATTCCAATTGTTCGATACTTTGTTTCAACAACATCCGCAATTGAATGTAATTTTGGGATTGTCCACGGCGGCTGTTTTCGACACCAAGGTTTCTCCTGCTGCGCGCGCATACCCCAATGGAGATTTTGTGGAATTTTATAATACATCATGTTTATATAATAAAGATACCATTGAATTGTACCGGAAAAGCAAGTTAGTTCCGGGCGTAGAGAAGATGCCTTACCCCAAAATTTTCGGATTTCTTGAAAACCTGGCTATTGATTTGGGCGGCACCAGCGGCTCGCTCGGTATTGATAATGAGCAGAGAGTTTTTAGGACAATTACAGCGCAAGGTGTTGTAAAAGTGGGCGTTCCTATTTGCTACGAATCTGTTTACGGCGAGCTTTTTTCTCGCTTTGTAAACCATGGCGCCCAACTCATGTGTGTCATCACCAATGATGCTTGGTGGGGAAATACACCCGGACACAAGCAACATTTTGAGATGAGTAAGTTACGCGCTATTGAAACCCGCCGCTATATTTTGCGAGCGGCTAATACCGGAATTTCCGGGTTTATTGATCCACTTGGGAATGCTTCGCAACAAACACAATACGAAATCCGGACGGTGATTGCTCAAACGGTTTATCCGAATGATAAAATTACTTTTTACACGAAGTACGGAGATTATTTAGCAAGAATGATGCTTGGAATAAGCGTGTTGGTTGTATGTAGTTCTTTGTTTTTTTTCTTCTTTGGGCGTGCCGGCTTCCCACCGCACGTTCGGCGGCGGCTCTGCCGCCGTCGCCTAACCCACGCCGTCGGGCTTTCCGCTATACTCCTCGCTTTACTTGCTTCGTAGGGCAGGGCGACCCTGCCTCTACGTTTTGTGCTTCGTGGCAGCCTGTGCGCTGTGGGGTGCCGCTGCAATCCCTCACGCGGGGGATTTTGAACGGTCATTCCGGCACGCCGAAGGCGTGCAATGTGAATAACCCCGTGCAAGGCGATAGCTGCAGCTCGGGGTGTAACGGCGCCACTAACGAAAAAAGAACTACGTAGTAGTTCAACTTTGTCAGTGTGTTATGTTGAACTCCTACGGAGTTCAGGAGAGTGGAGGGAGCACTTCTCTACCCCGAGCTGCGGCTATCGCCTTGCACGGGGTTATTCACATTGCACGCCTTCGGTGTGCCGAGACGACCCGCGATATCTTCCGGCGTGCCGAGGGCAACCGTTCAAATCCCTCGCGTGAGGGATTGCAGCGGCACCCCACAGCGCACAGGCTGCCACGAAGCACAAAACGTAGGGGCAGGGTCATCCTGCCCTACGAAGCAAGTAAAGCGAGGAGTATAGCGGAAAGCCCGACGGCGTGCGCTGGATTTGCGGGAGGGAAGCCGGCACGCCCAAAGAATAAAAATAAAAATTTTAACGCCTTCGCCCTGCCTACCTCTCACCTCACACCTCTCACCTCTTCTACCGCTTATCAATCTGCGACAAACTAAACCCCACCATCACCACCGACATGCCGGTGAGGATAAGCAGGTACTTCCCTGTTTCCATAAAAGTTGCCCCTTTTAGCATTACATCTTTGATAGCGATGATGAACCACTTGGCAGGAAAAATATCGGCTAACCATTGGAAAAAGAGCGGCATGTTGTCTAATGGAAATAAAAAACCCGACAGCAAAACGGTGGGCAAAAACAAGCCCATCATGGTAACCATCATGGCGTCTAATTGCGTTTTGGATACGGCGGAGATGAGCAGCCCGAAAGAAGCGGCGGTGAACATGAAGATAATGCACAGAAATAGCAGCAGCCAAATGCTGCCTTTAATCGGCATTTGAAAAACAAACACGCTGATTAACAAGATAAAAATAGTGCTGATTAAAGAAAGGAACATGTATGGAATTACTTTCCCGATGGCGATGTTGATTTTTTTAACGGTGGTAATCAACATCATGTTCATGGTGTTGGTTTCTTTTTCGCGGGCTAACGTAATAGACGACATTAACGCCGTGATAATGATCATAATAAGAGTAATAATGCCCGGAACGAACATATACACACTGTTTAATTCCGGATTGTACTGCATGGTGGTTACAATAGAAATTAAATTCTCGGAGGCATGATTTTGATAGTTGTATTCCGTGACGAAATCATTGAAAACCGCTCTCAAATAGTTGTTTAGAATGGAAGCAATGTTAATATCCGACACATCATTAATAATTTGAATGCTTGCGATGCGCTCCACAGCCAACGATTCTTCAAAACGCGGCGGAATAATCATTGCAATTTTTATCTGTTTGTGCTTAAAATCATGATCAATTTCAGCTTCGTTATCTAAAAAATTTACCACTTGAAAATAGCCGGATGCCGTAATATTTTCAATTAACTGCTTCGATTGCGAGTCTTTCGATTGGTCGAGGATAGAGATTTTGGCATTTTTAATTTCCGTACTGATGGTAAACCCGAAAAGCAAGATGAGCGCAATGGGCATTGCCAATACCAAAAACAGCGATACCCGGTCGCGTAAAATGTGGATAAATTCTTTTTGTAAAATGGCTAAAAATGCTTTCATACTTAACGGTTTACAAATTTTACAAAGAGGTCGTCAATCGTTTGCACGTTCATTTTTTCTTTCAGCTCGGTGGGTGTGCCTATGAGTTTCAGCTCGCCTTCTGCCATAATGGAGATGCGTTCGCAATATTCGGCTTCATCCATGTAGTGTGTGGTTACAAAAATGGTAACGCCTGTGGCGGCGGTTTTGTAAATGAGTCCCCAAAATTCTCTGCGCACAATGGGATCTACACCGCTGGTTGGCTCATCTAAAAAAACAATTTGCGGACGATGTAATAACGCGGTGGCAAAAGCCAAGCGTTGTTTCCAGCCTAACGGAATAGAGCGCACCAACTCGTTTGAAAACTCGTTCATATTCAATTCATTCAAACTGTCTTGAATGCGCTGTTTCAACGTTTTTCTCTCAATTTTATAAATAGTGCCGAAAAGTTGCATGTTTTCATATACCGTTAAATCATCGTACAATGAAAACCGCTGGCTCATATATCCAATGTTTTTCTTTATCAATTTCGACTGGGTAGCCAAGTCGTATCCGGCAATTTTGGCAGTTCCGGAGGTGGGCAGAAGTAAACCGCACATCATCTTCATGGCGGTGGTTTTGCCCGCGCCGTTAGCGCCGAGGAAACCGAAAATTTCGCCTTTTTTGATAGAAAAGGAGATGTTGTTTACCGCGGTAAAGGGGCCGAATTTTTTGGTAAGGTTTTCAACGACTATGGTGTACATTAGGGGGCAAATTAAGGGTTTTTCTCGCAAAGGCGCGAAGGCGCAAAGTTTTATTTTATTTTATCTAATAGTTTTTTTGCTTCTGCCTCGTTTTTTGCCTCCGCATAAATGCGAATAATCGGCTCTGTATTTGAGGGGCGCAAGTGTACCCAACCTTCTTCAAAATCTATTTTTACTCCGTCAATTGTATTCGGGTTACAGGATGCGTATTTTAGAGCTGTTTTTTGTAGTATTTCTTGTACATTTGTATCTTTTGTAAGCTCCATTTTGTTTTTAATGATTACATATTGAGGGTATAATGCTTTTATTTCGGAGCATTTTTGTTTTGTTTTTGCCATAAAAGTTAAAAATAGGGCGATACCTACTAAGGCATCACGTCCGTAGTGCAATTCCGGTAAGATGATGCCGCCGTTTCCTTCGCCACCGATAATGGCATTGGTTTCTTTCATCTTTTCTACCACATTCACCTCGCCTACTGCGGCGGCGGAGTAAGTAACGCCGTGTTTTTTACTTACATCGTGCAACGCCCTGGAAGAAGAGAGGTTGGAAACGGTGTTGCCTTTTTTGTGTTGCAGCACATAATCGGCAATGGCAACTAATGTGTATTCTTCGCCGAACATTTCTCCGTTTTCCATGACTATTGCTAAGCGATCTACGTCGGGATCTACGACAAAACCCACATCATAGAATTGAGAATTGAGAATTGAGAACCGCAGCCCCGTTAGGGGCAAGCTCAGCGAAGCTAATTGAGAATTATTTTTATTTGACATCTCATTTTTCATTACGGATGAGATTTCGTGCAGGTGTTCGGGCAGGGGTTCGGGGTTGTGAGGGAAAATGCCGGTAGGTTCACCAAATAATGCTTTGTAGTTTTTTACGCCCAACTTTTGTAGCAACAGAGGGATGGCAATGCCTCCGGTGGAGTTTACCGCATCGAAAACTACTGAGAAATTGGCTTCCTGTATGGCTTTCACATCCACCAAATCCAACTTTAAAATCTCGTTGATGTGGTCTTCAATGGCGTGGTCGTATTTGGTATAATTTCCCAAATTTTCTACAGAAGTGTAATAAAAATCTTCTTTTTCTGCAATTTCCAACAATTTTTGTCCTTCAGCGGCGGAAATAAACTCACCTTTTTCATTTAATAATTTCAAGGCGTTCCATTGCATCGGGTTGTGGCTGGCGGTAATAATAATTCCGCCATCGGCACGGTGTTGTGTTACAGCCATTTCAACGGTAGGCGTCGTAGAAAGTCCTACATCAATTACATCTACGCCCATGCTTTGCAGCGTGGCGCACACCAATGCGTTGATGGTTTCGCCGGAGATGCGGGCGTCGCGGCCGATGATGAATTTTGGCTTTTGATATAAACTACCCCGTCCGGCTTCGCCGGACACCCCTTCAAAATTTGAAGGGGATTTATTGCCCGCCTTCAAAGTTACAAACGCAGAGGTAAATTTTACTATATCAACAGGGGTAAGGTTTTCGCCGGTGGTGCCGCCGATGGTGCCGCGAATGCCGGAAATAGATTTGATAAGAGGCATATTTTTCAATTAATTAAGAATTAAGAATTAAAAGTTGTTGATTCTTAATTTGAACTACAAAAAAACAAAAAAAATGATTGCACCCCTTGACAAAGGGGGTTTGAGGGTGTATATTTGCGGCGCAAGTTAATTTAAAATTCAAAATTTAAAATTTAAGAATATGGCTTTACAGTTTGAAGAATTAGATATTTGGAAACAAAGCAGGGTACTTTGTAAGGATGTTTACAGAATCACTAATTATGAATTATTTAGTAAAGATTTCAGGCTTCGTGATCAAATTAGGGCTTCATCAGGTTCTATTATGGATAATATTGCAGAAGGATTTGAAAGAAATGGAAATAAAGAATTTATTCAATTTCTATATATTGCAAAAGGTTCATCCGGTGAAACTAGAAGCCAATTATATCGTGCATTAGATAATAATTATATCCATCAAGAAGAATTTAATACAATTTATAATAAAGTATTTCAGCTATCAAAATCAATATCCGGATTTATCCAATATTTAAAAAACTCACAACTCACCGGCCACAAAAACCTTAAATCTTAAATTTTAAATCTTAAATTTTAAATCTTAAATCTTAAATCTTGAATCTTAAATGCTCACCCAACTCCTAAACTTCTTCTACCCCCGCAGCTGCATCTCTTGCGGCAATGTTTTGTTTCATCATGAACATTTTTTTTGCTTGCATTGCTTGCATAACCTTCCGGAAACCCGCTATCATGAATTTACGCGCTCCCCGCTTTCATTGCTCCTATGGGGGCGGGTTTTGGTAGAAAATACAGGTGCATTTCTGTTTTACAAAAAAGGAAACCAGGTGCAGAAAATTTTGCATCATTTAAAATATAAAGGTGTGAAAGAGATTGGTTTTTTTCTCGGAAATATGTATGGAATACAATTGAGTCAACATGAAAAATGGAAAACGGTAGATCTCATTATTCCCATCCCGTTACACAAGAAAAAAGAAAAAAAACGAGGCTACAACCAAAGCGAATGGATTGCGAAAGGATTAAGCGCCGGCATGCAAATTCCCTATAACACAGATCTATTGATACGCTCGGAGTTTACGGAAACGCAAACCAAAAAAAACCGTTTCCATCGTTGGCAAAATGTGAAGGAGGTTTTTCAGCTTACCAACCCTGAGGTGCTAAAAAACAAGCATGTTTTAATCTGCGATGATGTGTTGACCACCGGCGCCACGTTGGAGGCGGCTATTCAAAAATTGGCGGTGGTGGATGATATAAAGATTAGTGTGGTTACTTTGGCGACGGCGCAATAAAAATTATATCTTCGCGCCGCGAAAAACAGTGGAAAGATTTGTTATGCTTGCAACCACTAAAAAAAATGCTAAACCATTTTTCCATCGTTTTTCCGTATTAAACTAATTAATTAACCAATTAAAAATTATATTGTTATGAGTTATTTATTTACATCGGAATCCGTATCTGAAGGACATCCGGACAAAGTAAGCGATCAAATTTCAGACGCATTGTTAGACGCGTTTTTATCAAGAGACCCTAATTCAAAAGTCGCTTGCGAAACCTTGGTTACCACCGGTTTGGTAGTTTGCGCAGGCGAAGTGAAAACAAACGGCTATGTGCCCATTGACGATGTGGCGCGCCGCGTTATCAAAAAAATTGGATATGATAAAAGTGATTATCAGTTTGATTATAAGTCGTGTGCCGTTTTATCTGCCATTCACTCGCAATCTTCCGATATTAATCAGGGGGTAGAGCGCGCCAATGCGGAAGAACAGGGCGCCGGCGACCAAGGCATGATGTTTGGATACGCCTGCCGTGAAATGGATAATTTTATGCCGATCTCCTCCGAATTATCACACATCATTTTACAAGAATTAGCCGACATCCGGCGCGAAGGAAAACAAATGACCTACCTGAGACCGGACGCTAAATCGCAAGTAACCATACAGTTTAGCGACAACGGCAAACCGGAACGCATTGACGCCATCGTGGTTTCTACTCAACACGATGATTTTGACGCAGATGAGAAAGCGATGTTGGCACAAATCAAAAAAGATGTGCAGGAAATCTTGTTGCCGAGAGTGGTTGAAAAATGCTCTGCCAATGTTCAGGAATTATTCAAACACAACTACACGCTCCACGTAAACCCCACCGGAAAGTTCGTTATTGGCGGACCGCACGGCGACACCGGCTTAACCGGCCGCAAAATCATTGTGGATACCTACGGCGGAAAAGGCGCACATGGTGGCGGCGCATTCTCCGGAAAAGACTCTTCAAAAGTAGATAGATCAGCAGCTTATGCAGCAAGACATATCGCAAAGAATATGGTAGCCGCCGGCATTTGCGATGAAATATTAGTGCAGGTAGCGTACGCCATCGGCGTGGCAAAACCCGTTGGACTTTATGTAAATACATTCGGCACCGCCCACGTAAATGTATCAGACGGGGAAATTGCCAAAAAAATTGAAACTATTTTTGACATGCGACCCTACGCGATCGTAAAACGCTTTCAACTGAAAAACCCGATTTTTGAAGAAACCGCTTCTTACGGACATTTTGGAAGGGATTTTTACGAAAAAGAGGTGGAAGTATTTTATACTGATGAAAATACATACACCAAAGAAGGAAAAATATTTAAGAAAGTGCCGTTTTTCAGCTGGGAACGGTTGGATATGGTGGAAGCGTTGAAGAAAGTGTTTTAATCTTGTAAATCTTGCGAATCTTGTAAAAATCCTGGTTCAGATATTAAATTCAACCTCTTATCCGACTTCAACCCTAAATTCTTCAATTGAGTAGCCTGATTTATTAAATTTCCTTTGCCATCTTTCAACTGCCCCAACGCCTTATCATACTTATCCTGACTTGCTTTGATGCTATTTCCAATCTCCTCAAATGTTTTGGTAAAACCAACAATTTTCTCATAAAGCGCTTCGCCTCTCTTTACAATTTCCATGGCGTTTTTGTTTTGCCACTCCCGTCTCCATAAATCGGAAATCAGTTTGAGGCAGGCAATTAAATTGGTGGGGCTAATTAGCAAAACCCTTTTAGAATACGCATACGCCCACATATCGGAATCGTTTTGAATAGCAAGTAAATATGCCGGCTCAATGGGCACAAACATCATGGTAAAATCTAAGGAAGCATCTAAATCATCATACTTTTTGGCGCTGAGTTGATCAATATGGGTATAAGTTGCTCTTACATGTTCTGCAAGATGAATTGCCTGTTTTTCAGGGTCTTCGGTTGCAACAAAATGATCGTAGGCAACTAAAGAAACCTTTGAATCAATGATAATGGCTCTTTCATCCGGCAGTGTTACCCTCACATCGGGTCGTAAATTGTTGCCATCTTCGTCTTTCATAGATTGTTGAACGAAATATTCCCGATCTTTTGTTAACCCCGATGATTCTAAAATGCGCTCTAAAATCATCTCGCCCCAATTGCCTCTTTTTTGCGGTTTCCCTTTCAATGCGGTGGCTAAATTGTTCGCCTCAGCGCTCACTTTATTGGTTTGTTCCTGCAATTCTTTTACTACTTTTTCTAATGAAAACCTTTCTTTTGATTCTTTGTCGTAGGTTTCTTCCACTTTGGTTTTAAACTTGTTAATATCCTCTTTTAAAGGATTTAGCAAATTTTCAAGACTTACTTTATTGGTTTCCGTAAATTTTGATGATTTTTCTTCAAACAGTTTATTTGCGATTTTTTCAAATTGTAGTTCAGCTGTTTTTCTGATTTTTTCAAATTCACCTTCTTGAGTTTCAAGTTTTTCAGATAAAAAAGAATTATTGGCGGTTAGCTTGCTAATTTGTGAGGTAAATTCCGTGAGTTTTGTATTCAATTCTTTATTAACTTCCGTTAATTCTTTATTAAGTGCGGAAGATGTATTTGCTCTTTCTTCATTTAATTTGGATGCAATTACACTTTCATTTAATTTTGAGTTCAGGTTTTCAAAATCTTTTTTGGGGATGTTTTTTGATTTGCTGAGGATATGAAAAAAGAGGTAGGCGATGAAGGCGCCTGCTAAGATGCCTGCTAATAAATATAGGATTTCCATTGGGAATAGTTCTTGGTTTATTGTTTCTTAAACTCCACTTGTGTTCCAAGCATGTAAATTTAACGGATAAACGCGGATTATATTTGTTAATTAATTAATTTTTCCCTCCCTTATACTGACAATCATTTTTCCTAATAACAAAGCCATTATTTTTCTCAGCACCCTTAGTAGTTAATGCGATGTCCCTTCATTTCTCTTGCCCTTATTCCATTATTTTTTTCAAAAACAGCAGAATAATGGAATAAGGGCAAGGTAGTAATGGGGATGCCATGAGCTACTAAGGGAGCTTGAAGATATAAGGGTTTCAAGGAATCGCCTAAAAGAGTAGGGGTATTTCGCGCAAAGGTGCAAAGGCGCAAAGTTTTTTTTCTCTTTGCGTCTTCGCGCCTTTGCGTGAAAAAAAACTACAACTTCGGCCCAAACTCCCTCAACCTCTTCCCTTCCTCAGCATCCGTAAACTTCTCAAAATTCTTAACAAAAAATTCTGCTACTTTCGTTACGTTTTCTTTGAAAGCATCTTTGTCTTTCCAGCTATTTTCAGGATTTAAAACAGCGTCTTCCACGCCTTTTATATGTTTGGGAATGTTTAACATAAACGGTTTTACCATCTCAGTTTCGCAATTTACCAACTCTCCGTTTAGAATTGCTGAAATGATGGTGCGTGTGTCTTTAATAGAGATACGATGTCCGCCGGTGTTAAACCCGCCGCCAATCCAGCCGGTATTTACCAAGTAACAGGTGGAATCATGCTCTTCAATTTTTTTGGCAAACACTTCGGCGTATTTCGTGGGGTGCAACATTAAGAAAGCCGCCCCGAAGCAAGAAGAAAACGTGGGGGTCGGCTCTTTAATACCGCGCTCCGTGCCGGCCAATTTCGCCGTATATCCGCTTAAGAAATAGTACATTGCCTGATCTTTCGACAAAATGGAAACAGGAGGTAAAACGCCAAAAGCATCCGCCGTAAGGAAGATCACTTTGCTGGGGTGTGCGCCTTTCGATTCGGGTTTCACAATGTTGTCAATGTGATAAATAGGGTAGGAAACACGCGTGTTTTCCGTTTTTGCCTGCGAATTGAAATCTATGTTGCCTTCTGCATCCAGCACCAAATTCTCTAACAACGCATCTCTTTTGATGGCGCGGTAAATATCCGGCTCATTTTCTTCGCTCAAGTTGATACATTTTGCATAGCAACCGCCTTCAAAGTTGAAGATGCCGTTGTTGTCCCAGCCGTGCTCGTCGTCGCCGATGAGTGCGCGATTTGGATCCGCAGAAAGAGTCGTTTTTCCGGTGCCGGACAATCCGAAGAAAATCGCCGTATCGCCGTCTTTTCCTTGATTGGCAGAGCAGTGCATCGAAGCAATCCCTTTCAACGGCAGGAAGTAATTCATCACAGAGAAAATACCTTTTTTCATTTCGCCGCCGTACCACGAGCCGCCAATCAACGCCATTTTTTCAGTAAGGTTAAAGGCGATGAACACTTCACTGTTCAAACCCCACTCCTCCCATTTCGGATTGGTAATTTTACAACTGTTCAAAACAATAAAATCGGGAGTAAAATCTTTCAATTCTTCTGCTGTGGGGCGCAAGAACATGTTTTTTACAAAGTGCGCCTGCCAAGCCACTTCGGTAATGAAACGAACTTTCATTCTCGTGTCGGGATTTACTCCGGCAAACACATCCATTACATAAAGGTTTTTATGGCTTAATTGACCTTGACTCAATTTCTTCAACTCTTTCCATTGCTCAACGGCAAGCGGTTTGTTGTCCGGCGATTTCTTTACCGGATCGTGCCACCAAACTTTGTCTTTCGTTTCTTCGTCAACCACTACATATTTATCTTTGGGCGAGCGGCCTGTGAAGATTCCGGTGTCAACCGACAATGCACCCGATTTTGTGTGATATGCCCGCTCATAGCCGGTCAATTCCGGGTTTGTTTCATGCTGATACAATTCTTCATACGATAAATTGTAATAAATTTTTTGTGGATCTGTAATCCCAATGTGATTTAATTGTTTTTCGATGTTCTCCATAAATGATGTTACTTTGTTGGTTATTAATTGGTTATAAGGTTATTTTTCGTTGCGTAATTTTTTTGCAAATATCCACAAAAAAATCTAATTACATACAGTCTTTTTTACAAAATATATCAATAGTTTGAAAAAAAGCCCGTCATTCCGAGCGCAGCGAAGAATTTCGAACTTTTTCACGCAGCATCTTCTCCAAAAGAAAAACATCCTCCTTATGTGTAATCTTCAAATTGCTTTCCGCACCGGTTACTACAAAAACCGGCTCATCCGGCAAATATTTTGCCACTACGCCACAATCATCGGTAGCCCTAAAATTTGCATCCTGAAATGCACATTGATACGCTTTTTGAAGAACATGCTGCTTAAAGGCTTGCGGCGTTTGCGCCCGCATCAAATCTTTCCTGTCCGGAATTTGCTGCACAAAACCATCTTCTACCTTATATATAGTATCTGTAACCGGAACAGCAACCGTAACCGCATCAAATTTCTTCAATGCATCTATCACCTCATCAATCGTTTTCGCATCAATCATAGGTCTCACCGCATCATGAATCAGCAAGTTGGCATTTGGATGATCTTGGTAAGCCTGTATGGCTGCCCAACTCGAATCGTAGCGTTCCGTACCGCCGGCTATTATTTTTTTTATTTTTTTGAAACCTCCGTTTTGTACAGCCATCCCCATTTCAGTACGATAAAGCGTATTGACAACGATCGCAATCTCATCAATACGAGGATGTTGCTCAAAAACATCTAAAGTGTATTCTACAATGGTTTTTCCAAAGAGTTTTAAAAACTGTTTAGGGGTTTCCGTTTGTAAGCGGGTGCCGGCGCCGGCTGCTAAGATTACTGCGATGTTCATTTATGTGGTATTTAATTGAATATGGAATAATGAATAATTATGGGGCGTATTTATCTAATACTTTATTTAATACTCCTACATAGTAAAAGGGGAGGTTGATAAGTTTAAATTTTTTCCCGTTTGAGGTCGTCACTTCATCAATCGAAAAAGTATTCGACCAAACGCGCACGGCAATATCGTGTGGCGCCTCATCCATAAACAGATGCAATGATTTTAATTTGGAGTTGTGCCCCGATTTTACTTCTACCGGAATTGCCAAACTATTGTAAGGGAATACAAAATCTACCTCTGCTTCCGAGCCATGTTTGTCGCGTTTCCAATAAATTCGTTTGTAAAGCAAACTATCATCTAATGTTAATAGCTCTTGTGCTACAATATGTTCGGCAATTCTTCCACGCCAAACATCCTGAATGTCTGTGGTAGAAAAAACATCTTTTTGAATACCGGCTACATAATTTACCAAGCCTGTATCCAACCAAATCAGTTTTGGACGTTTTCTAAAATTTTGAAGCAACGGCATCCGTGTTTCTGAAGTTGGATAAATCAAATCGAGCAACATAGCCTTTTTAATCGTTTCAAAAGCTTCTCCAATCTCCTTTGATGAATAGGAAGTGCCGCCAAAACGCTCAAAAGTAATTATTTCTCCTGCACTTTGCCAACCCACCGAAAGAATAGAACGGATGATGCGTACTAAATTTGCATTGTTAGTATATTTTTCAACATCATCCTTATAGGAAACCAATAAAGAATCATACACTTCTTTTACAGATAGAATATCTTCATTTTCAGCATATTGAGATATGGCAGCCGGCATGCCACCAACCAAAGTATAGCGGCGAAAAGCTTTCATAACTCGCAGATGAACTACCGGCTCTACTTGTAAGTTTTCTATGATGCCAATGTCAAAAGTATTACCTATACCATCCAAAAATTCCAAAAAGGAACAAGGACGCAAAGCCATATATTGTACTCTGCCAACAGGAAAAGAGATTTTTCTCACATCAATAATGGTTTCTAAAAGTGATCCGGCAACGATAACATGAACATGGTTTGCTTCTTCGTAAAAGTATCGTAGAATGGCAACAGCAGGTTTAGAAAATTGAATTTCATCAATAAATATCAAAGTTGTACCACCGTTTATTTTTTCTTCTTTGTGCACAAAAATGGCGTTTATCAATTCTCGCACATCATCATATATGTCAAATAACATGCGATCCGGCTCATTTTCTAAATTTAATTCAATAAAAACATCATACTGTTTGGAAAATTCTTTGATCAATGTAGTTTTTCCTACTTGCCTTGCTCCCCGAATTACAAGTGGTTTTCTCCACTTACTTTCTTTCCATTCGTCTAAAAATTCTAATGCTTTTCTACGTATCATATTTTCTGATATTTAAGATCATTTATTGTCGCCGCAAAAATAGAATTATTTATCAATTATTCCGAAAAGAACGGTATAAATCCATAAAAATTGGTATAAAAGAACGGTATAATGCCATAAAGTTGGAACAAAAGAACGGTATAAACTCGCAAAAATTGGCACAAAAGAACGGTATAAACTCTATGGGCTCCAAAACAAAACGTACATAAAGCATATTTTATTTTACCCTATTTTTCTCTAATTTTCAAATACTTACAAGCATATCTGCCAAATAGCCATTTCAAAACAAACGGTTCAAAACGTAGTTTGACGGAGTTTTTGAGATGCGAATGCGATAAAATG
>Ga0123356_10001031_pt1 | contig 30909 bp, 31 predicted proteins | sample TergutEmb28metaG_2_FD_92546 | JGI IMG/M metagenome (GOLD analysis project Ga0123356, IMG submission 92546) | Embiratermes neotenicus P3 segment gut microbial communities from Petit-Saut dam, French Guiana - Emb289 P3 | ecosystem: Host-associated > Arthropoda: Insects > Digestive system > Gut ...
GATGAGTCAGGGTCGTGACGCGGGGCGGGGCCGGGATGGACGACCAGTGATCCGCGATCTCGGTCAGCCATGACACGTTGCTCGCAACATCAGGCATGCCGAACTTTGCCGCCGGCACCCGAGCAGCGACAGCGCGCGCCAACGTGAGCCACTCTTGCAGGTACGTCTTTGCCGACCACATCTTCGGGTCGCGAAGGTGCCGGGCAAACAGATCCGCCTCGTTTCCGATCTGGAAGTACTGGAGCCGGGTGCCCAGCGCATCGGCTACAAAGGCCGCTTCCTCGGCGGCGCGTGCCGGGGTATTCGTGCCCATCCCGATGCCGTATATGCAGCTCCAACCGGTGGCCTGGAGGAACCCCGTCAGGTTCCTAACTGCCTCGGCCGTCACCGCGTAGTACCGAGCTTTCGGCTCGCCCGTGACCTCACGAACTTCAGGATGCTCCGGTTCGGGAGAATCAGACGTGGCTTTCCAGTAGGCGAACTCGCTGGTGTTGCCCCCAAGGCGCAGAACGCCACTTGACGAGAGTGCTTTAAACTCGCGGACGAGGCCGCTGTTCTGCGCCGAAAAGAAACTCGGGTCCGCGAGTTGCTGCACTTCATAAGACAGGCCGACAAAGTCGACCGGCATATGAGGACCAGCCGGCTCCCTGGGGATGCCGAGGACGACCCGGAGCTTACTTTGGCCGTGCAGCCGAAGACGTGCAGCAGCGACGGTACAGGCTGTGGTGGCAAGGAATTTTCGTCGTGTGAGCATCGGGCCCTCGAATCGTGATTGCCGCTGGAACACCGGGGTGTTTTTCGACAGGGTAAGAATACGACACGTTGCGCTATTTCGGTCTGGGCTTTGTTCGGGGGTGCTCGCGATGACTGTCGCCCTGTCCCTCGTCGCCGCCATGGGCCGTTGGCAAAAGCAGAGCAGTGGTACGGCCAAGGTAAGGACGTCGAGCTGCGGGTACGGAATTCTGTCGACGATTTTAGCCGCGCGCATGTCACTCGGAGCTGTCGGTACCAGACAGCACGCCGGAATTTGTGGCGCGGCCGGCAAACGGTTGGAGCAGACGCGGAGAGGTCTGATATGGGGAAATTTCCAATGCTGCGGGCAAGGGCCTTGTAAAGCTGAGCGGGCGGCAAACGCCAATTGAGCGGGCCTTCGACCACGGCCCCGTACCAGGCCTCCGAGGGCCGGGCGATGAACTGGCCGAGGGAGTTGCTCTCCAGTCCTCCAAAAGCCGATATAGAATTGCGAAATACCAAGTCAGGAAAAAGGAAAGTACTTCGTCTCGCAACTTCGACTTCATGAAGCCTGCGAGTGCCGAAAGGAATCAGCAAATGCAGAACAGGATTGTTTCAGCCTTGCCGGTTATAGCTTGCGCCATCGCCGTGGTTGGCTTGTCCTGTTGTACGAGCCTTGGTCAAGCTGCCCGGCAGTACACCTCCGGGGACTACGCCCAGGCCGAGAAGTTCATGCCCTACATGGCCAATCCGCTTGCCTATAAAGGCGTCGTTCGGGCACAGTGGCTTGACGACAGGCGCTTCTGGTATCGCGACGTGGACTCAAGCGGTGCGTCTTATGTCCTTGTTGATGCCAGCAAAGGCACGCGCACATCGGCCTTTGATCAGGGAAGGCTCGCGGACGCGCTCGGTGCGGCTTCAAACGGCGAGATCAAGGACGACGCCCGACACCTTAAGATCTCCGACATTTCGCTGACCGACAACGACGCGGTAGCCGCGTTTCGCTATTCTGGCGTTTTCTATCGCTGCAGGCTCACAGCGAATGACTATCATTGCGAGCGCCTGGTTCCCGGCGCCAAGGCGCAGGAACGGCGGAGCGACGGTAAACTACCGCCGCTAAACCTGTCTCCCAACCGTAAACTCGGAGCGTTTGTTCGCGACTGGAATCTGTGGGTTCTTGACCTGACCACGGGGACTGAAACGCAGCTCACGACTGACGGCGTAAAGGACTACGGCTATGGCACGGACAACGCCGGCTGGAAGCAGAGCAACGCCGCGATCCTGCTCTGGTCGCCCGATTCGACCAAGATCGCCACATTCCAGCAGGATCAACGCCAGACTCGCGACATGTACCTGGTTCCGGTCACCAACACGCATCCGGAACTGAAGGCCTGGAAGTACCCCATGGTTGGCGATACAAAGGTGACGATGATCGAGCGTGTGGTGATCGACCTGAACTCCCGCAAAACGATTCGCCTCAAAATGCCGCCCGATCAGCACCGCTCAACCGTGTGCGATGACGTGGCTTGCGCTGGCGACACATGGGATGACGTCGAATGGAGTCAAGACGGGTCTCATCTCGCCTTCGTTTCAACTTCGCGCGATCACAAGCAGGAATGGATGCGTGTTGCTGACGTCTCCACCGGTGAAGTGCACGATGTGATGGGCGAGACGGTGAAGACGTTCTATGAAAGTGGTGATCGCAAGGTTAACTGGCACTATCTGCCGGGTTCGAATGAAATTCTGTGGTTCAGCGAACGTGATGATTGGGGCAATCTGTATCTTTACGATCTCGCCACCGGCAAGCTGAAAAACCAGATCACACACGGCGAAGGCAACGTGAGCCAGTTGCTGCACGTGGACGAGAAGACGCGGACGCTCTATTTTGTCGGCGTGGGCAAGGAATCGGGCCGAGATCCCTATTTCCGCCATTTCTACAGCATTCACTTCGACGGAACCGGACTGCGTCTGCTGACCCCGGAGGATGCCGACCATAGCATCACCGTCTCGAAGGATGGTCGCTATTTCGTCGACTCCTATTCAACCCCACAACAGCCCGAAAAAACCGTCGTGCGTGACAGCGACGGCAAAACCGTAATGCGCGTAGCCACTCAGGACATCTCAAAGCTTCTGGCGGAGGGCTGGGTTCCGCCGACCTCGATCCGAATAAAGGGTAGAGACGGCAAGACCGATCTATACGGCTTGATGTTCAAGCCATCCCATTTCGACTCGTCCGAGAAACATCCCATCGTGAATCTCGTCTATCCCGGCCCGCAGACCGGTTCTTGCGGCAGCCGCGAATTCAGGGCAGCTCGCGGGGATCTGCAATCGCTGGCAGAGCTGGGATTCATTGTCGTGTGCATCGACGGGATGGGAACCCCGAGCCGTTCGAAGAGCTTCCATGAGGCGTACTACGGCAACATGGGAGACAACACGATCCCGGATCAGGTTGCAGGCATGAAAGAATTGGCCGCGCAGTACTCCTTCATTGACATTGATCGCGCCGGCATCTATGGCCACTCCGGCGGCGGAAATGCAACGGTTGCCGCTATGTTCCACTATCCCGATTTCTTCAAGGTAGGCATTGCTGAGAGCGGCAATCACGATGAGCGCGACTACGAGGACGACTGGGCCGAGAAGTGGGCAGGACTGGAAGTCAAGCACCCTGACGGCACCAGCAACTATGACTCACAGGCCAATCAGAACACAGCAAAAGATCTGAAAGGGCATCTCCTGCTGGCGCACGGAACGATGGACGACAATGTTCCGCCGAACAACACGATGCTGGTCGTGGACGCCTTGATCAAAGCCAACAAGGATTTTGATCTTTTGCTCATTCCGAATGCCGCGCATGGCTATGGTGCTGCCGGGTCGTACATGGCGCGGCGCCGCTGGGACTACTTCGTCCGATACCTCGCCGGAGGAATTCCGCCGAAGGAATATCAGATGGCTCCGTTTGCTACCGTGAGAGATGCGTTGGCGAACGGCCCGTCCCTTGCGGAAGAACACTCGGATGACGTCGAGCCCTGAGTCCGGGGTGCTAACCGGGCTTTCAGATTTGAATTGATGCTTGGTGCGGGGAGGGCGGAGTGCACCGCACGGCGATGGCTGGCATTGTCGTCACTCCCCTCGCGCCGGCCGCCAGACCAGTCAACGGGCCCTAAAGAACCGCTTCTGCACCGTTCATTTCGATTGCGGACAGCAATCTTTGCTCGAATGTGCATGTTGGTCGCTCGTCTCAATCAGGATTTCCTTCAATAGCTCGGCTTTGTACTGCAGCTCGGTTTTACCTGGAGGAAACCTGTTCATGCTGAGCAAATAGGCCAGAATGTCGGCTTTTTCCGGCCTGGGAACTCGGGCAGGATTGTCTGAGGGCATGGTCAGACGGATTCTCTCGAATAAAACATCGAGCGTGAGTCCATTCCAGTTCGAAAGGAATTGCCCGCCGGTGAGCGGAGGCGCTGATTCCCCACCGCTCAGCTTGTCGCCATGGCATGTTGCACACTTATGCTGATAGAGGGGTTGACCCCGTTTTGCCTGCTCTTCCGTGTACACCCCGTCCCAGACGGAGCGGGGAGCGGTTGCAGCAGGCGACTCTGTTCGGGCGGGCACATCCTGTTGCGCCGCTACCGGGAGACGGCACAGACCGATGGCAGACCCAATGATGATCGCGGCAATCAACCAGCCTCTCATCGCCGTTTCAATCTTCCTCAGAAGGCAGAGTCAATGCGATGTATTCCCCCGAATAAGCACCGCCGCTGACCGCCACGACAATGTATTGCCTGCCGTCCACCTTGTAGGTCATGGGCGATCCGCTCTGCGGAGCCGGCAAGTACACTGCGCCCACCTCTTTGCCTGTGGCCTTGTCATAGGCGCGCAGCATAGCGCCCCGCGGGTGTTCTGCCGTGGTAGTGATCTGGCCATCGCCAGCGACGACCAACGACTTGGTGATTAACGTGCCGACGTTGTAGGTAGTCTGGCCGGTGCGCGGGATGTTGAGCCCCCTGAGCGCCGGGGAATTGCGGACCACATCGGGCGTTTCACCGTGAGCGATCTGCCACACGATCTCCCCGCGGTCAAGGTTGATGGCCGTAATTGTGCCGTACGGCGGTTTGATCAAGGGTATGCCATCGATGTTCAACGGGACGTAGCCAGCGCCTCCCGCAGCAGGTGCGCGATCGTGGACCGGCCTGGGTGCGTCGGCGCCGACGTTTTCGCCCGGCCCCGTCCGCATTTGAACTTTTTGCCCAGCGGTCCCGGCAACATAATTCATGTCGGAAACTTCCTTGGGAGGCTGAACCAGGCCCAGGGGCGTCAGGCAAGCGTTGCAGGCGAACGCATAGAGAATGTGAGTCTCCGGATCGTAGGAAGCACCGGGCCAGTTTGTGCCGCCGCTCGCGGTGCCCAGAGTGAGCGTGGCCAGCGGACCATCGATCTGGCTGACGATCGGAGGCGTGAACACCGGTCCGAGATGGTATTTGGACACGATGACCTTGGCCTGCTCGCGCATTTGCGGCGTGAAGTCGATCAGGTCGTCGATGGAAACGCCGTTGCGGGCATACGCTGGAGGCCTGGTGGGAAAAGGCTGCGTGGGGGAATACCATTCTCCCGGCGTATTCCCCTGCTCGACCGGCCTTTCCTCGATTGGCCAAATTGGTTTGCCGGTGATGCGATCGAATACGTAGAGAAAGCCCTGCTTAGTTGGCTGAGCTACAACCTTCCGGGGCTTGCCGTCGACGCTTACGTCAGCGAGAATCGGCGCGGAGGAAATATCCATATCCCACAAAGGGTGATGGACCAGCTGGAAGTGCCACTTGCGCTCTCCCGTCTTCAGGTCGACGCAGACCAGTGATTCACCGAAGAGATCGTTGCCGGGCCTGTGGCCGCCGTAGAAATCTCCCGTTGGCGACTCGATGGGAAGATACACAAGCCCCAATTCTTCGTCTACAGACAGTTGTGTCCACATGCCAGTGTTGCCCGTGTAGTCAGCCGAACCGTTCAGCCACGTGTCGTAGCCGAACTCACCCTTCTTGGGAATGGTGTGAAAAATCCAGAGCCGCTTGCCGGTATGGACATCGAATCCCCTTACGTATCCTTTGTTGTTGCGCATACTCTTGGGCGTGAAGCCTTCGCGAAAGGCCGCGCCCACGATGACCGTGTCCTTGGCGACCACAGGCGCCGACTGAAAACCAATTTCACCGGTGGTGATGTCGGGCATGAAGGTCTGGTCGTCCTCCATCTTGAGATCGATCGCGCCCTTGTTGCCGAAAGAGGGGATCGGCTGACCGGTTCTGGCGTCGAGGGCGATGAGCCTGTAGCCTGGTGTTACATACAAAATGCGCTCTTCGTTGCCGTCGGTCCAGTAGGCCAAACCGCGTCCCGAGAGCTGGCGGGGCGCGGCTGCTCCGCGCGCCCCCTCCCGTTCGCTGTGCACCCAAAGCAGCTCGCCGGTCACAGGATCCAGGGCGATCACCGCCCGCCGCGATCCCGCCGTGGCGTAGAGCCTGTGATTCACCATCAACGGTGTACCCTCAAGCTTGTATTCCGGCCGGTTCCCCAGATTGTCCGTCTTGTAGCGCCAGGCAACTTCCAGTTTGCTGAAGTTGGAAGCGTTGATCTGGCCCAGCGGGCGATACCTTGTGCCAGCCAGATCTGCCGCGTAAGTCGGCCACTCCATGTCTTTGTTCGAGCCGCCGTCCTGCGCTGAAGCGACCGCGGCAGCGCACAAAAGTGCGGTCAACAGAAGGGAAGTGTGCTTTCCGTCAGTCTTTCCCCGCAGCATGGGCAGAGTTTCCTCCATTCTTGCATCCACAGGTCATGCCATTTCCCTGATCTGCCGCAAGCCTTCCTGAATCTTCGCCTTCTGCTCTTCCGTCACGTCCGGAAGCGGAGGCCTCTGGTAGGTTTGCCTGGTGCCCATCTGCAGGCTGAGCGCATACTTCATGGGACCGAAACTGAAGACTCCGCCCGGGCGCAGCGCCTGCTGCATGTCGTGAAGCTTGGCGAGAGGGCTGTCCATGTCCTGCCCCGCGCGTTTGGCCGCGAAAACATTCGCGATTTGCCGGGTAAACAGATTGCCTTCCGCCAGGATCGCGCCCATGCCGGTTTCCAGAGCACGCTTGAGGTTGTTGCCCGTGCCGGTCCTCATGTTCAGTTTGGGAAACTCTTTCACAAACTGGTCGTACTCCGGAGCATCTCCATTCGAGTCCTTGATCCCGGCCAAGTTGGGATATTTCTCCAGAGCATGCAATAGCTCCGGGGTGACTGGCACCGCGCTCATGCGGGGGTAGTGGTACAGGTTGACGGGAACCGATACCTGCCCGAAGATCAGAGAGTAGTACTTGACAAGGCCTTCCAACGGCGGCTCTTTGTAGTAAAACGGCGGGATAATCAACAACCCGTCGGCGCCGTTTGCGGCGGCGTGTTGAGAAAGTTCGATGGTCTCGGGGAAGTTCGGCGTCCCGGAGCAAACGATGATGTTGAGGCCGTTCCTGTGCTTAAGCGCGGTTTCAGCGATCTTCTTCCGCTCCGCCACAGAAAACGAGGGGTATTCGCCGGTCGACCCGAGAACGACGATGCCATCCGCTCCGTTCTCCTTGAAGTAGGCCATCATGTCCCGGTATACGCCGTCTTCGAACTTCAGGTTTTTGTCGCAGGGCGTCACTGCCGCGATCCAAAACAGACACTTCTCCGTCGATCCGGTCGGCCCGGCCGGGCCAACCCTCGCTGGCAGCGGTCGCGGCTGGGCGACGGCTGGCGTTCCAGCAACGCTCAGAGCGGCCGTGGCTCCCAATGCTCCTAAAAATGTTCTGCGAGTGGTATCCATCGTGTCCTCACCTTGGCTGCGCTTCGAAGCAGCCTGAGAAAATGCATTTCGAACCCAACAACTCTTCCCAGGTTCCGCGCCTCGTCATCCACTAGGCCGTCGCCGATAGTGGGGGTTGAGCTGTGATCTGGTTCACCACATGCTCCACGGACATGAGCGCTCCTTCTTGCCAGGCGGTGAGCGGAGACACCTGGTCTCCGATCACGTAGAAGCGACCGTCAGGTTGCAAAAGCCGCAAGTAAGCTCTTTTGGCTTCTGATCTGTCCTGTCCCAAGCCAGGAAAGCCGCCAAGCTGGCTGGGAATGTTGTGCCAGGCGATCGAAATTCCCAATTGGGGTGGAACAATGCGATCGTCCATAAACTCCGGGTGCAGCTTGCCGGCCACGGAACGCGCCAGGGAAAGGCGCTGACTGCAGCTCATCTTTCCGAATTCCGTTGCCTCGTATCCGGCCATGTAGGCGCCCAGGAGAGCTCCGGACCTTCCGAAAAAGCCATGCGACGGATACCAGACCTCGCGGATGATCTCATCGGTGAAGCTGACGCCGCCAAAGATCTGATACTTGTCGGATTCCCAGAAGCGCTGGTTCGCCTGCCATCCAACCTTGCAGACTGGCGCGAACCGGCCGCAACCCACCGCCTTGTTGAACTCCTCGGAAAAATTTGCCGGTATCTTCTGCAGCACCGGCAGTGGAATGTTCGACAAGCAGTAGTCGGCGCGATTGGTGAACTCGCGTCCGCGCCGGCGATCGCGACACACCACCTCCACTCCCGCGCCGTCGTTCAGCAAACGGATCGCCGTCACCTGGCAGTCGTAATGGATCAGGTGGCCGATTTTGCGCTTGAAGCCGTCCACGACCTTATCCATACCGCCGATCGGCTGAAAGAGCGTGGGCTGGTAGTCGTAGTTCTCTTCGCCGTAGAAACGGTGCCGCCAAAACTGGGAATTCAACAGTTCCTTAAGCTGCCAACGCGCTCGCGGTTGGCAAACATCAGACACGGTCGCGGGATCTTCGCACAACGAGTTTCGGGTTGCGCAATACACTCCTGGAGGACACGGTTTTCCCGCCTGCAGGTCGCCAAAGACATCCAGCAGATCCTGCAGCTTTGCCTTATCGGCGGCGTCCAGCTCCTGGTCGAGGCTGCCCTCGGACACCGCTTTGGACAGCAGCTCGGCGATATAGGCGTCCGCATCGTTGGTAATGCGCCGCCTCACCTGAGCTTGTCCCTGAAACGCGTCTTTCACATGAAACAGGTTAGCGGTTGTCTGGATGACATAAATCTCCAGCGGAACGCCCAGTTCCGAGCAGTAATGAAGCATGCGGCGATGATGGTATGGAATCCGCCCGGGGCCAAGGTTGACATAAAGGCCGTCATCGAAGTCGCAGCGCTGTTGGGTCGTTCCCTGCTCCGCACTCTCCTCAGTGATAACGCTCCCGCGACGAACCGTAAGGTTACGGCCGCCCGCACGGGCTTCGGATTCGAGCACGGTACATCTGAAACCCGAGCGGCTCAGCTCATAAGCAGCCGCCAGGCCGGCAATGCCGGCGCCCAGGATCAGCACAGTGCGGCCATTCCCGAAGTTGGCCGGTAGTTCCATAGGACCGGTCCACGTTTCCGAACCGGGCATCAGCCCCATGGCCGCCATCGTTCGATAGACTGCTGAGGCGCCCCCAGCGAGGCCTACTCGTTCGAGAAATGCTCTCCGGGTCCAAGATTTGATACCTGCGGTCATCTCTACCTGTTACCTGCCAGAGCCAACGCCTTTGGCCATTGTTCCGCAAGAGACTATACCGCTCAAAATGGCATTTCGAACAAGGAATATTTAGTTCTTCACGTACTTCTTCACGTCCTTGGAGTCAACCTCGGCTCCGTAAATGTTGCCGCGGCGATCTGCAGCCACGCCTTCGGCACCGCTGGTCACATGGTGATCAGGATCCGGCTCGGTATCTGGAATGAAGGCAACGACGGAGCCGGTTCTGGCGCTCCCGATTCTGATTCCTCTCCGCCAGCCCGGGTGATTCGCGCTTCGCGATTCCGAATCGGTTACATAGATGACGTCGTCCTTATCGATGAAGATTCCGCTCGGCCGGCCGAACTGCGTCCATTGCGCGATGAAGTTTCCAGCCTGGTCGAAAATCTGAATGCGGTTGTTGGCGCGATCGCCCACGAAGATCCTGCCTTTTGAATCCAGAGCGATGGCATGAGGCGTGTTAAATTCTCCCGGATCGGTTCCCTTCTTGCCCCATGCCTTAATGAACTTACCTTCCTTGGAGAATTTCACGATGCGGGCGTTGCTTGCGCCACCGTGCCCGTCGGCCACGAAGACATCGCCATTGGGAGCGACCACCACACCAGAAGGCTGATTGAAAGTATCGGGGCCATCCCCGGCCACTCCGGCCTTGCCCAGAATCAACAGGACCTTGCCCTCGGGACTAAACTTGATGACTTGTTGTCCCCTGCCGTCTTTTCCCTGGGCATCGGTGATCCACACGTTCCCTTCCCGATCCACGAACATGCCATGCGGGAAAACAAACATGCCTTGGCCAAAACTCCGCAGCAATTTACCGGACGCGTCGAAATGGAGAACAGGCGGAAGGTTGGAGCCGGCGCAGGTGTTGGCGCCGCATCTCTCTGCCACCCAAATGCTGTCATCGGGCCCGATGGCTACAGCGCTGGTCGCTCCCCAGATTCTGCCCTCGGGAAGCCTGCCCCAGTTCTCGATTGCACGGTAAGGATTGGGTTGAGAATTGGGCCCAGAGTCAGCCTGTGGGAATGACCGGGCGGGCCCTGCAAGTTCCATGACGGCAACTACGGTCAGCAACAATGCCTGTCGATTCCAGTTTGCCATCAGAGATCCTCCTCGCTGGCGCAGGCATTGTAGCAACATTTTGGCGGCGGACATTCTCGTAAAATTCTTACAATTCCCATTACCGGTGCTCTGGTGGAATAAGCGTTCGCCGACGGGGCGCTGGCTGCGTTCAGGGCAAACTACTCCATCCCTATCCGATGTCGGTTTCGCCGCCCACCATCCCAGACCGGAACCGAAGGGAGAAATGGGTATCACGCTGATAGTTTCTCCACGCTTTAGACATCACAAGTGCGAAGCCCAGTGATGCAGCACTTGATACAATTCGTCGCGGATGGATCGAAGAGAGTTCCTGATCTCTACCACGGCTGGCGCTGCCGCCATGGCAGCCATTGTTCGTAACGCAATTGCGCAGGAGGCGCCGGCCCCGGCCTCGCCCCTGGACAAAAGCATTCCCGCGCCGGTGGTCGCGTCCGCCCCCGCTCCGCGGAGGGTGGTTGCAGTCAAGATGTTGACGCCTCCGGTGGCACCGGTAGCGCCCGTTGTGGAGCAGTTGCAGAAAGCCGGGATCACCAGGGTTTTTGCCCGCATCGACGAATTTTTCGCTGACCCCGCGGTAGAGCGAAATGTGCGGGAGTTTCGCAAGCTGCTGCGGGACGCGGGCATCCAGTTCTACAACACCGTCCCTGTTTTCCTGGATCCAGACGCGCTGGCGAAAGATCCCGGCCTTGTCGGTTACGGAAGTATGGGTAACCCGAGCAAGTCAACGGAGGCCGATTGGTTGCAGTTTGTCTGTCCTGCGCGTCCTGATTACCGCAACCGGCGCATAGACTGGTTCGCCTCTCTGGTGCGGGAATTGCACCCCGACGGCCTAAGCCTGGATTTCATCCGTTATTTCATTTACTGGGAGGCGGTTGCGCCCGACCGGAGAGGGGATTCCATCGAGAAATTCTGCTTTTGCGATTATTGCCTGCGCATGATGACGGCCGAACTGGGCTTCCGTTTTCCGGCGGACGCCGTTACCCGCCAGGCCAAGGCCGCGTGGGTGCTTGCCAACCACCGCGAAGAATGGACGGAGTGGAAGTGCGACAAGATCACCAGCATGGTTCGGGAGTGCGCTGCGGCGACAAAGGCCATGCAGCCGGAGCTGAAGATCTCACTGCACGGAGTCCCCTGGCTGGAGGACGACTACGACCATGGGCTGCGGGTGGTAGTCGGACAGGATCTCGAGAAGCTGGCGCCGTATGTCGATATCTTTGGCCCGATGTGCTACTTCGAAATGCTGCACCGCCCACCGGAGTGGGTCCATGACGTGGTGGTTGACTATTTTCGGTTGACCGGCAAGGCACTCCTGCCTTCGGTACAGGCGAGCGAATTCAGAGGGACGGTAGCTGTGGAAACGATTCGCAAGCATTTCCTGGCTGGGTTTGAGGCGCCGTCCACCGGCGTGAACGTGTTCGAGTGGAACAGTCTGCGGAACGATCCGGAAAAGATTGCCATTCTTCAGGAGACCGCATGGGGACATGGGCCAGCTGGAGCACCCGTGCGTTAAGCTGCTATGGAACGGCAGCTATTTCTGCGGGATTGGTCAACAGTTGCTCCTTTAGCTGCTTGGCCAGTTCCTCCCGCCGCAGGTCGCTCGCGGTACCTCAAGCGCTTGACTTCATTTGTCATTAGTCTGGCAGGAAAAGCCTCCCCAGCCCGGCGCTTCGACCACCGACTGATCAAATGCTCAGCTGGAGCAGAATGAGTGGTCAGCCAGTCTTTAGCCCCACAACCCTCGCCAGCTTCAACTGCCGATCATCAAAGGTCCAAAAACGCTCCGCTTTGAGTTCGAGGGCGCAGGCAACATGCAGGCTGTCAAGGGTCCGCACTCCGAGTTTTGGCCCGTAGCGGCGCCCCAAATCGGCACAGACGTCGAATGCGTTGTCCGGAATGTCAATACTTATCCACAGCCTGGCGTCTCGATCATCTTCGAGTTCATGTTGTGCGCGACCAGCTTCGGCAATGGTCATGTAGCCACGAAAGACTTGTGCTGCGACCGTATGCATCCACTCGGCAAAATGAAGCGGGGTGATCCACGGCGCCGGACCGGATCCCAACAGCCGGTCGGCATCGGTCGAGTGAGCGTCTTTCACGTAGAGCGAAACAAAAAAGCTGGTATCGGCGTAAATCGTCAATAACGTCCTCGCTCCTCGATCAGGAGATCTGCCCCCGGCAGAACCCGATCGCCAAAAATGCTTTTGCGCCGGGCGGAAAAATCGGGCCACTGTATGGCCTGCTGGGATTGCTGTGCAGGAACGATACGCGCGATGATTCGATCTCGCTCCCGGAGTTCCACCGTCTTGCCCGCCCGCAGCCAAGCCTTGAGCTTGCGCGTGTCGCGAAGCTGTCGAAGGTTGATGCTGGCCACACTCATATCGTGACACATATTGTGTCACAGAACAAAATTGCTTATACTTAATTGCGAAATGATCCGCGCCGCAACCGCCTTCATCGCTCTGCTTTCAGTTCTGTCGACACCGATTGCATCGGCGATATGTGCGGACTGTTGCCAACGCCCGGTTGAGCATCAGCTCACGCTTTGTCACGACGAGGCCCACGCGCACCTGGGTCCATATGTGCATCACACGAATCATGTGCACATGGTTACGCAAGAACCCGATGCCAAGGCTGCGGTCCAACCGTGTGAGTATCAATTGCAGGACGTTCGTCCGCGCTGTCACGTTATCGCTTGTCTGAGTGCCAAACCCGTTCCGCAGTCAGCTGCTTCGGTTCCTGCACACCAGCTGACGGTTTCTTTACACTCGATTGCGACCACGTTCTCCAGTTTTCTCACGATCTCTGGTCCACTTGGCCCGCCCGGCGCCTGTTGGATGTCAATTAGCTCCTCCCAGTCCGGCTCTGTGCCTCTTCGCGTCTAGTCCTTCCCTTCTCGTTCGTTTCTGAAACCCCAGGATTCGTGGCCCACGCCTGTGCGTTCTGATTCACAGGCGGTGGCTTGTTCGGAAGCATTCAATTGGAAGGGATCAACATGAGTAGCAGGCGTAGTTTTCTTCAGCGAGCTATGGCAATCGGGGCTGCCGCTTTCGGCGTGCCGCCACTGGTTGCCCAAGGCGGCAAATCATCCACCGGAGGAGTGAGTTGGGATCGTCCCGCGCGCGACTGCAAAGCGGCGAACACGCCAGTGCAAACCGTAGACAATCGAGATTTGCCCTTCACCCTGGACAACGGCGTAAAAGTTTTCCACCTCGTCGCCGAACCGGTGAAACAGCAGATTGCGCCCAACAAAACGCTGATTCTCTGGGGATTTAATGGAAGCGCACCCGGGCCAACGATTCAGGTGAACCAAGGCGACCGTGTTCGGATCATTCTCGAGAATCATTTACCGGAGCCGACCGCCATGCACTGGCATGGCCTCGAGATCCCCAACGACGTGGACGGAGGCCCTGGGGTGAGTCAGGCTCCGATCAAGCCTGGTGAACGTTATGTCTACGAATTCACCCTCCATCAGGCAGGCACCTTCTTCTACCACTCCCACATGGCGATGCAGGAAATGATGGGAATGCTAGGTGCGTTCATCCTGCACCCGAAGGAGCCTTATCGGCCCGCCGTTGACAAAGACTTCGTGCTCCTGCTGCAGGAGTATGCCGTGCTGCCGAATAACGTGGTGCCAAATACGATGAACATGGAATTTAACTGGCTCACGATGAATGGCAAAGTGGGCCCCGCCATTACCCCGCTAATTGTTCGCCTCGGCGACCGCGTACGCATTCGCCTGATCAACCTCGGAATGGATCACCATCCGATCCACTTGCACGGCCACACGTTTCAGATTACCGGAACCGAGGGTGGACGGATTCCCGAGAGTGCGTGGTATCCGGGCAACACCGTACTCGTAGGCGTCGCGCAGGCCCGAGATATCGAGTTTGTCGCGAACAATCCGGGGAATTGGATGCTGCACTGTCATCTGCCGCACCACATGATGAACCAGATGTCGTCGACCGTTGGCGCCATGACACGGCGACAGCAGGGGCGCATGCCGGCAGGTGTAAGCATGGAAAGCGGAATGGGCATGCTTGGCGGACCACCAGGCGTTCCTACAGGGGATGACTACGGCGCAAGCCTGGGTCGCGGCATGGGTGTGGGTTCAGCCAGCGATCAACCTGCAAGCAACGGTCTCGTTGGCAAGCGCGCAGCGACAATAACTGACGCGCCGGGAATGCAAGGCATGCAGATGAACAACCACGGCGACATTGCTGCCAATGCAGACTCAGTTCCGGGCTTTCCGCAAGATGCCTACATGGAAGGCCCCATGATGGCCATGGACGACATGGTCGACAAGCCGGAAAACTACGGGCTGCCAGCTGGATGGAGCGGATTCATGCAAGGCATGATGACGTTCCTGCGCGTGCTGCCTCCCGACCTTTACGACGAAGTCGTGCGACGCATTCGGCAGGGCGAAAAACAACCGATGCCGGGCATGCCAGGCATGGACATGCCCGCCATGAAGCACTAGGCACAAGAGAAACCAATGAAGAAAAAACTGACAGCCACAGTGGTTGCGCTGCTCCTTGAGATCGGAGCTCATGCACAAACGCATCAGCAGGAGACCAATCCGGGTGTGCAGATGCCGGACCATCCATCCAGCATGGAGCAGATGGAGATGCACAGCCCGCAGGACATCGCGTCCGATGTTACGGGCGTACAGGAGCCAGAAAATCCCAACCGGAAGACGGGATCGAATCTTCCTGTTCCAGATCTGCTCGAAGCGGCGAAGGCTGTCCCTGCAAAGAGTCTGGATGAATTCGACGCGTTCGCAGTCCAGAACAACCCCACACTGAAGCAGGCAGAAGCGATTGCGCGCGTTTCGGCGGGCCTGGCTCGCCAGGCTGGCCTGTGGCCAAATCCATCGATTGGTTATCAAGGCGAGCAGATTCGCGGCGGTTCCTTTGGGGGCGGGGAGCAGGGCGGGTTTGTGCAACAAACCATCGTGCTGGGCGGGAAGCTGGCGCTGCGGCGCAACGTCCTTGAGCAGCAGAGGAAAGAGGATGAAATCGGAATCCAGGAACAGCAGCTGAGCGTTCGCGGCGCGGTCCAGGTACAGTTCTATACTGCCCTCGCGCAACTTCGCATCGTCGAGGTTCGACGTAAGCTGCTCGAGATTGCCAATGACGCCGCAGCCACGGCTCATCAACTGGCGAATGTCGGACAAGCGGACGCGCCGGACGTGCTGCAGGCCGAAGTCGAGGCCGAACAAGCGCAGCTGGATTTCCTGAGGGCGCAGCGCGTCTACATTCAATCCTATGAAGAACTGGCGGCAGTTGCCGCAGAGCCGCAGATCCCATTGGCATTGCTGAAAGGGGATCTGGATCACCCTCCCGCCATTGATACCAACCGATATCTCGACGATCTACTGCAGAACAGTCCGAGCATAAAACGCGCTCAGCAGAGCGCTCTGCGTGCTGATGCGGAGCTGGCACGCAACAAGCGCGAGGCGCTCCCTGATCTTAACGTACGCGCGGGTGTTCAGCAGAATCAGGAGATTCTCGATTCTTCCATGAGACCAGTGGGAGTGCAGTCATTCGCCACGGTAGGCATTCAGATCCCGCTTTTCAATCGAAATCAGGGCAATGTGCAAGCTGCCAGGGCGCAGGTTGAACGCGAACGGGCGGAAGTCGAACGCATCCGCCTTCAGCTGGTGCAAACGGCTCAACCGGTGCTTCAGCAGTATCTGATGAGCCGCATGGAGGAAGAGCGATACCGGACTGAACTGATCCCCCGCGCCCAGCGTGCATACGAGCTTTATTTGGGGAAATACAGGAACATGGCAGCGGCGTATCCGTCGGTGATCGTGTCGCAGCGCACACTTTTCCAACTGCAGGACAACTACGCTAGAACGCTCGGTGAACTCTGGATTACCACCGTCCAGTTGGAGAACTACCTTCTCACAAATGGCATGGCTGCTGTGCAACCCGCAGGAAGCACTGGCACGCAGATCAATCTGCCGACCGGCGGGGGCGTCGAGTGACCAACAAAAAGGAATGACGTAGCCTGCCGAGAATTCCAGGTCTTCATTCATCCCGGTTGGCCTCCGCTGGAGGGCGAGCAACTGCCGCAGAGGATTCGTTGTCCCAGGAAATAACGACCCGAACGTCTCACAGGCAGCCTCAAGTCCTGCGGCTACGTTGCGGAGATGATTTTCCAGCACCGCAAACAGCACTGAATGCTTGTTGGGATAGTATTGCTACTGGGTGGCCGCCGAGACTCCCGCACGGTCCACGACCCGTGTGGTGGTCAATGGCTCTGCCCCGGGCCTGAGCAAAACCTGAACAGTCGCCTCGCAAATTGCCTCCACCGTGACGGTCGACCGCGCTTGAATAGGCGTTTTTCTTGGCTCAAATGCCACCAGGGCAGCAGCCGGCATAGCGAACTCCAAACCTGAACAATCCTTCATCCAATGATTCTAGCAAGGAGGAACCAGATGATTGAACAGGTCAGTCTGGCCGGTAAATTCACGCTGCCCGGGACATCGATGAACTTGAACCGGGTGGGTTACGGTGCCATGCAGCTGGCCGGGCGAGATGGCAACAAGTTGGTATGGGACCTCCCCGGGATGTCGAGGGAGCGATCGCCGTGTTGCAAGAGGCCATCGCGAGTGGCGTGAACCATATCGACACCGTCGAGACCAACGTGCTGGGCGTCATCGCCGTCACGCAAGCGATGCTGCCACTGCTTCGTGAAGCTCCGGCGGCACGCATCGTCAACGTATCGAGTTCCGCCGGCTCGCTGACTTTGAACTCGAACCCGACGAACCCGCACCGCTCGATGTTCGGCACCTACTCTTGGTCGAAGACGGCGCTCAACGCGATCACCGTCGCCTTCGCCTCCGACCTCGAATCGGACGGCATCAAAGTCAACGCTGCGTGCCCGGGGCTTGACTTCGACGGCCCTCAACAATTTCCAGGGTACGCGCACGGTCCAACCGGCCGCACGAGAGCCGGTGCGCCTTGCGCTGCTCGACGCGAGCGGTCCGACGGGCACGTTTTCGAACGAGGGCGGCCCGCTCCCGTGGTGACACCGGCCCCGGCGGTTGGCATCTTCGATTTACGGGCCAAAGGCCCACAAGAAATCATGTCGCCGATGATGTGCGACCAGCCGCCGCGCATCAACATCGCGGTCAGAATCGTGATCAGTGATGTCCGAAACAAATCTGCGCTAGAATCATGGACCAGGCCATGACGAATTCGTCGGCCCGCGTCAACTAGAGCAGGAAGACCAGAACGTTCACGAGAATGATGAAGGGTGTGACCGCAGGCATGCGCACGGGTCGCCGCCACGTATCGCTTCACGGGATCGGTCCACGCGTGCTCTCTCCCATCGCGTGTCCATGCCTCGCGACAGTCTTTGCCAACCGGGTTCCGCGCTCCTCAAGCGGTGTGCGGCAATACCGCATTCGGCGGCCTGCGTGCCCCTACGGGTACTATCAATCGAGTCAGGCTGGTCAATGAAATCTCCTGGAAGCGCGAGGTACCGCTTCAACAGCTGAGGCGTCTCGACAGCGGACCAGGCAGTTCTGCTGATGTGTCCGAGTTCGCAGCCGGAACTTGCGGTTTCGCCCGGTCGAGCTGGATTTGATCCAGGCGGCTTGAATTCATTTCCACAGATGAGTCGTACAACTGTCGTATTATTCGTTGGTATTTTCTCCGAGCATTTCCGAAGTCAAGGAGGTCTTTGTGCGTTCTTCAAGAGCCTCGATGCGTCTTCTGTGTGCAATTACCTTGATTTTGGGAGGGATCGTTTCCCAGGCCCAAAATTATTCAGGGGCTTCGAGCGCTGCGGGCCAAAGTCTTCCGGCTGGAAGTGGAGCGAATCCTTTTTCAGGCAGCGTGCCGACGAAACTGGTTCCGGGGCACATGCCGCTGTCGCTGCAAAATGCAGTTGATCTCGGACTGAAACACAATCTCGGACTGCTGCTTTCACGAGCTGACACGGTTGCAGCCCGTGGACAGCGCTGGCAACAATTGAGTGCGTTGCTGCCACAGGTCACCGCTGCGCCTTACGTAGCAGAATCCAAGATCAACGTGAACGAACTCGGCTTCGCGGGTCTGGCCACGCTATTACATATCTCTCCCTCGGTCGGGCCGTTTTCCTACTTCGACGCTCGCGCGGGCGTGAACCAACTGTTATTCGACTGGAAATCCATCAATGCCGCTCGCGCCGCCAGCCAAAGTGTGAAATCGGCCGACTATACACTCCTCGACGCTCACGATCTCGTCGTCCTGACTGTTGGCTACGTTTACTTCCAGGCGGTGGCCGACGAGGCGCGCATCCTGACGGATGAAGCCCAGGTCGAGACGGCACAGGCGCTCTTTGATCAGGCGACGGACCAGGTCAAGGCTGGCACGGCCGCCGATATTGACGCATTGCGCACGAAAGTTGAGCTCCAGACCAGGCAACAACAGCTGATTCAGGCCAGGAACGATTTCGCCATTCAGAAGATCACGGTAGCACGCGCGATCGGCCTCGCCCCGGGCCAGGATTTCGATCTGACCGACAAATCGCCATACCAGCCGCTCGACGGTATGACTGTTGACGAGGCCTTAACCCGTGCGTACGCTTCTCGATCCGATTATCGCTCCGCCGCCAGCGCGGTTCGCGCAGCAGAGTTCTCTCGTAAAGCAGCGGTCGCCGGCTATTTCCCCTCGCTGTCTTTCGGCGCTGATTACGGAACTGCCGGGTCCCATCCCTCGAATTCGACGACCGTGTACGATATCCGCGGAACCCTGTCGATTCCGATCTTTACCGGCAACAGCGTTCATGGTGAGATTCAACAGGCCAATGCCCGGCTTGAACAGAGCCGCGAACAACTCGACAATCTGCGCGCCCAGATTGAGGCTGATGTGCGTACCGCATTGTTGAACCTGCAGTCTTCGGCGGAACAAGTAAAGGTTGCGCAAAGCAACATCGAATTGGCCGACCAGACACTGGCCCAATCACGGGACCGCTTCACGGCCGGGGTTACCGACACAGTCGAGGTCGTGCAGTCGCAAGAAGCTGTCGCGAGCGCTCACGAGCAATACATTTCCAGTCTCTACAATTACAATTTTGCGAAAATTTCGCTCGTTCGTGCCCTGGGCGCTGGAGAGCAGGGCGTGAAGGAGTACTTCCGGGGGAAATGAAGATGGTGGAGGAAAAGACAGATCCTGCTGTTGCTGCAGAAGCGCCCGATTCAACGACTTCGTCGGAAGGAAAGTATTCGCCGGGCGCACGCCGGAAGCGCCGCCGGAACCTGCTGATTCTATTCTCGGCGGTGGCGCTGATCATCGCCTCCCTGTTCCTGTGGCGTTACTTGAGCAGTTATGAATCGACCGACGACGCCCAGGTTGATGTTCACCTCTACCCCGTAAGCGCACGCATCTCAGGTTACGTTGTGAAGGTCAATGTCAATGACAACCAGTGGGTCGAAAAAGGCGACGTGCTGGTCGAAATCGATCCAACCGACTACCAGGTCGCCGTGGCGCAAGCAAAATCAAATCTGGCCAACGCCGAAGCCACCGCGCGATCGCTTAATATCACCGTACCTATCACTTCCGTGAACTCAACCAGTCAATTGCAGTTCACTGCTTCGGGAGTAGAGGATGCGCGCGCCGCGATCGCTGCGGCTGAAAAGCAATTGGCTGCCGCTCATCAGCAAGTGGAAGCCGCCCAGGCCAACGACGTGAAAGCCCAAGATGATCTCCGCAGATATAAACTGCTGGTTGATAGGCGCGAGGTCTCACAGCAAATCTATGATCAGGCGCTTGCCACGGCGAAAGCCAGCACTGCCAACGTCGCCGGTGCGCAAGCCAGCGAATCCGCTGCGCAGCAATTTGTGCAACAAGCGCAAAGTCGCCTGACGCAAGCAACTGCCAACCACCAATACGCGCAGACCGGTCCAGAACAGGTATCTTCCACCAAGGCGCGAGCGCAAGCTGCGATCGCCGACGTTCAGCAAAAGCGTGCGCTGCTCGAGCAGGCGGAGCTGAACCTGCAATACACGAAGATCCTGGCGCCAGTCAGTGGCGAGGTGACCAAGACTGTTGTCGTCGGCTTAAACGTCCAAACCGGCCAACAGATGTTGACGGTTGTGCCGCTGCGGGATGTGTGGATCACGGCCAACTTCAAGGAGACCCAGATGAAACACATGCGACCGGGACAGCGTGTGGGGATTTCTGTCGATTCCAGCGGCCGCGACTACAAGGGCCAGGTGGACAGCGTCGCTGGGGCGACGGGTCCGTTGTTCAGCGTGCTGCCTCCGGAAAATGCGACCGGCAACTACGTGAAAATCGTGCAGCGGATTCCGGTGAAGATCGTGCTCGATCCCGGCGAAAACCACGACCTGGAGCTTAGGCCAGGCATGAGCGTGGAAGCAAAGGTATATCTGCGATGAGTGATGCTACCCAGGCTCTGCCCCTAGAACAGGCCCCGTGGGTGCCCAAGTTCAATCCGTGGCTGATTGGGGTTGCGGTGGCGTTGGCGGCCTTCATGGAAATCCTCGACACCAGCATCGCCAACGTTGCTTTGCCCTACATCGGTGGTGGTCTCGGAGTCAGCAACGACGACAGCACCTGGGTGCTTACCTCTTACCTGGTTTCCAATGCGATAGTTCTTCCGATCAGCGGTTGGCTCGCCGTCAGGATTGGCCGGAAGCGATTCTTTATGGTATGCCTGGCAATTTTCACCCTGAGTTCCGTGCTTTGCGGGATGGCCACGAGCTTTGGGCTCCTGCTGTTATTTCGGGCGATGCAGGGAGCTGGTGGTGGAGGGCTGCAGCCGATGGCGCAGGCTATTCTGGCCGACACTTTCCCGCCCGAAAAACGCGGCCTGGCTTTTGCACTGTACGGCATCACGGCGGTCGTTGCTCCGACGGTCGGTCCGACCCTGGGCGGGTGGATCACTTTCAACTATTCCTGGCGCTGGATTTTCCTTATCAACTTCCCAGTCGGACTTCTCACCTTGGGGCTGGTCTATCGCTTGATTGAAGACCCACCTTACCTCGGCCGCTTGAAACGCGCAGGCGTAAAACTCGACTATATCGGAATCGCATTCCTGGTGCTGGGTGTCGGCGCCCTGCAGGTTATTCTAGACAGAGGTCAGGAAGACGACTGGTTCGGTTCACACCGCATTGTGACTCTGGCGATTGTGTCAAGTGTGTGCCTGGTCTCGCTGGTGATCTGGGAGTGGTTCAGCAAGAACCCGATCATCGAGGTCCGGCTTTTCAAAAATTTCAATTACCTGAGTTCGAACCTGATGATGTTTACCTTCGGGGTCCTGCTGTTCAGCAGCCTGGTAATGATGCCCCTGTTTCTTCAGACGCTGTTGGGGTATACGGCCGAACTGGCGGGATTGGTCCTTTCCGGCGGGAGTATCGTCGTGCTGGTCGCCATGCCCGTCGTCGGGCAACTGACAACCAAATTCCAGGTCCGCTACATTATCGCTCTTGGCTGGCTGTGCCTGGCAATCGGGATGTACTACTCTACCCAGCGCCTGGACCTTACGATCAGCTTCGTTTCCGCTTCGTGGTTGCGCGTCATTCAGGTTGTCGGCATCGGTTTCCTTTTCGTGCCGATCACGATGGCGGCCTACATTGGCATGCCTGCCGAGAAGAGCAATTCCGTTGCCGGCATGATCAATTTCATGCGCAATATCGGGAGCAGCGTGGGGACTTCCATGGTCACAACGCTGATCGATCGTCGCTCGGAATACCATCAGTCGGTTTTGGTCGGCCACACAGCGCCAGGCATTCAGAACTTCCAGAACCTGGTTGAGGGCGCGAGGCAGCTCTACATTCACTCTGGAATGAGTCCGCCTGACGCGCTGCATCGAGCCTATGCCAGCATCTACCGACAGGTGCAGACACAGGCTGCGACTCTGGCATATGTCGACACCTTCATGGTGCTTTCTGTGATTTCCGCAATCATGTTCGTGCTGTCATTTGTCCTGAAAAGGAATGAACCGGGTGGGGGCGGCGAAATCGCGGTCGGATAATAGGCGAATGGATGCCAGACCCAAGCAGCGAGCCTGGCGTACATTGATACTTTCATATTTCAGGCCGTTACCGCCGCGGTCCTATTTCCACCGAGTTGCATGTTGAAGAACAATGATCCCGGCGGTGGAGGGTTTGGAGTGGCGGAATAGCAATGTAACGGAACTGATGTCATGCAGTTCCAACGTATTCTTTGTCCGGTTGACTTTTCGGATTTCTCGAGTGCGTATGAGTATGCGCTGACTCTGGCCGAGTACCACAAAGCCCATTTGGTGGCGCTGCATGCCATCGAGTTGTCGAAATAGCCGTACGCCGATTACGTTGGAGCGACCGGTAATTTCGCCGACTTATTGAGAGCTCTTTGCGAAGCCGGCAAGGCAAAACTGCCGGAGTTTGTGAAGAAGCACTCGCGGCACGGAGTTGAGCCGCGGCTTCTGGTGGATCAGGCAAACCCGTCCGATCGGATTTTGTCGTTTGCGCAAAAACACGATGTGAAACTCATTGTCATGGGAACACACGACCGCCGTGGTTTCGACCGTCTGGTGCTAGGCTCGACCACCGATCGTGTGATACGCAGGGCGTGTTGCCCGGTGCTTGTAGTATCCAATCCGGCGCACAATGTCGTGACGACCGGCTAGACGGGAAGCATCGCCTGAGCCGAATCGTCTACTGTACGGATTACTCCATCAATTCGGGGCGTGCTCTGCAATATGCGATTTCTCCGGCAGCGCAGTATTATGCGGAACTCACCATGTTGCATGTGGTGGAGGGCACCCCGGATCCGACGAGAGCGAAAGCGATTATGGCGGCTCGCGCAGAACAACTCGATAAACTCATTGCAGACGAGCAAAGTAAGCATCTCAATGTGAGGACCGCAGTGAGGTACGGCAAACCCTATGAAGAAATTGTGGGCTTTGCCAAGGAAGAGCAAGCACCTCATTATTATGGCCGCCCATGGCGGGGATGCGGTGGATCATGCCGTCTTCGGCTCGACTACCTATCGTGTGATCCAGTTGGGACCCTGCCCGGTCTTGGCGATCCACACGTGATCGACACGCTGCAGAAAGGTGGGATTTCGTGATCAAAATCATCACCATCGAACGCGAATACGGATGTGGCGGCGGCGAAATCGCGCAGCTGCTGGCAAACCGCCTGGGCTGGAAGTTATGGGATCAGCGGCTCAGTGAGGAGATCGCGAGACTCGCCAATTGTCCTAAGGCGGTTGTCGAGGCCCGCGAAGAACGAAATGATCCGCTCTACTACCGGCTTTTCAAATCCTTCCTGCGTGGTAGCTACGAAGGCAGCATCAATGCACCAAAACTCAATCTCGTGGATAGTGAAACCATACTCAAGACGACTCGGCGTGTCGTTGAGCACGCTGCCGAGAAGGGGAACTGTGTCATCGTCGGCCGAGGGTCACAACATTTTCTGAGGACCCGGTCTGATACCTTGCGCGTATTCCTCTTTGCTCCGCGAGAAAACAAAGTCCGTCGACTTCTGGGCCGTGGCAAGAGTGAAAAGGAAGCCCAAGCGCTGGTGGACAGCGTCGATCGAGAGCGCGCCGATTTCGTTGAGAAGTATTTCAGGGTGGAATGGCCGGATCGAGCCATTTATCACGCAATGCTGAACACTGCGATCGGCGATGAGGCTGTGGTGGATATGATTCTGAGTCTTCTGCAAACGTTCCAGGCGAGGACCACCTCATTTTCAGCACCAGATCTGCCGAATGATAGAAGTGACAGTACGACAACCTAGTCGTCCCGGCAAGCTTGATCGATCCCGTCGCGTCCGCTTGCTATCTTCGACAATCGCACTGCCCGACACCAGCGGTCCCTCCGGCGGCGCAGGCTCAACCCCGATATGCAGGCGGACGCGGGTGAGTAAAAGTCCACGAGATTTCCATCCGGGTCGCGAAAATAAATCGACCGCGTTCCCCAGGGTTGCGTGGTTGGGAGTTTCACCCAGGTCTTCACGAGTCCTTTTAGCCGGCGGTATTCAGCATCCGCATCGGCAACTTTGAATTCCAGAATGAGGCTCCGGTTCTTTGCTCCTTCCGCCGAGCCAGGAATGTAGTTCTCCTGTGCGGAGGCGGAAAAGATCGACAGTACGCCCAGGCCAGTTGCAAATTCCGCATAATCGTTGCCGGACCATTTTGCTTTCAGTTGCAGAATCGGTTCATAGAACTCGACGAGACGCCTTACGTTTTCCGTGACCACGCAGGCGTTGACGAGAGCGGGACCAGTGCTTCCGGAAGAGTTGCCTTTTGCTTGTGCGGGCGCTGCGGGCATCCCACAAAGGACACAGCCCAGGACTCCAGCTGTTGTGACACGAATTAGCTCCGTCGGCAATCTGAACATGCATGGAACACTACAGATTCGAGGCGCAGTCGGTCTTGAACGAATCGGCCAAATTAGCCCAGCACCTGCGCAACAAATTCGCTCGCGGTCGCCCCACTCATGCGCTGCACTTCGCGAGTCATGTGCGCCGGGTCGGCCTGACCTGCGCGCGCAGCAGCCGGGCATCGGCGCCGCAGGGTTCGCCGGCTCATGCAGCAATTCCAAAGTTCGCTGGCTCTTGGTTTATCCTGGTCATCCGGTTCCTGCCCCATGAACGGCCGTGTGTTCGGCACAGATTCTGTTGAAGATCGAGCTGTTTTCCCCGCCCGGCAAAGCACTCCATGAATACCCACATAGAGTATGCACGCCGTAGCCTCTGGTAATCTCGTCCCACAGATGTTCGAACTCTATGGCTCCCTCCGCATTGCCTTTTGACAACAGAGTCCGCGAAATTTCTCCGCACGCCAGCACCCGAGTATATTTGCCCGCTACGCTTTTCGCTGCTCTCACAAAGAGACCACCGATGACCTTCGTACAAAGCACGGGGTCCAGCATGTCGTTGATCGTCAATCGTGACAACGCGTCTGCAGCATCCAGCGGAATATATCTCCCCTGTTCGAGGTTCGCAGCCACGTCCACGCTATCTGCTTCCAGTCTCGAAATAAGGCTGGCACGGTGTAACTCGGTCACAACAACAATAACGGCATTTCCACTTTTCAGAGCGGATTCGATAAAGCGGGCATAGCCATCAACGACAGACGCGTCGTCTGCGTAGAACGCCACCTCATGGCAATGTGTGATCGCGGTGGAGAGGTTATTCATGCCGCCGGAATTATGACCTATAACGCCGACACTGAGAAACGGCTTGTCCTGAAGGACGGCGGCCACAGCGGCCAATAGTTCGCCTGTCGCATCCGATTTGACCACGTAGCCGCCAGCGCCCGCTCTCAAAGCTTCCTCTGCGATGTCCGAAGAGCGGGTGGCGGTTACGAAGAGGACTTTGGACCTAGGCGAAACTTCTCTGATCCGGCGAGCGACTTCGATTCCATTTAGAGTGGGAAGTCCAATGTCCAGCAAAATCAGATCTGGCTGCAGTTCTTTGGTTTTCTGCACCGCCTCTAGTCCGTCTGACGCTTGACCGATGACTTCTACACCCGGCAGCGCAGCCAGTTTCGAGCAGACAAATTCTCGCCAAAGTGGGAAATCATCGATGATGAGAGCCCTTATCAAGGAAGAACCTTCACGGCAGAACCCTGAGCGCAACTTTCAGAGCTTAAAATTGCCTCAACCGTGGTCAACCGACTGCCCATGGTTGGCTTTGTTGTACAACAGTTCAAGTCGTTCGCCTTCAGTTAGATAGCACGATTCTGCGAACCCACAATTCAAGCAGATGAGGAGTACGGGAAACGCCGGGCGGATATGGATTTCCGCGGTGTATCCGCTTAGAGCCCCTGAATGGCAGGACCTGCACTCCATGGCTTGTACTCCGGAACCTCAGATTACCCTCAAGCTGGGCTCACGGTTGCCCGCAATCTAGCCTGCTCTTGCTAATGATGATGTCAACTGGCACAGCGGTAGCGTGTCGATGGTACATGTAAATGTCCGGTCGAAGTGGGCGCGCTCGACACCTCTGCGTTCTCGGCGGAGAGAGCAACAGGAGCTCGATTTACTGTCTGAAGGGTATCTAAGTGGTGCGCGATGGTGGGTCCATGGCCTATACTGTCGAACGCAGCGCGAAGAAATTTACTGACGACATCCGCGCACTGCTTCAGGGCACAAAAAGCTCTCTTGCTCTGTTCAATGGAAATTGCTGCAGCCCCGGCATCGCCAACCCTTCATCCGAAAGCCGGTGACGCAGGGTGTTGTGTAAGGAGCATCGCCAATGCCGATGAACCGACGGGAACTCCTGGCAGGTGTAGGGGGAATGGCGGCTAGCGGACTCGCCGAAGCCGCAACCCGCAACTCGATGCCGCTTTCCATCTCGAATACATCTGACGCTGTTTCTCTTCCGGCGAAGAGCGATTTCTCGATCCCCACTGGAATTACCTACATTAACTCCGCGTACACTCACCCTATGCCGAACGCGTCTGCATCGGCGCTTCGCGAATGGGCTGAATTCCGTTCCCATCCCCAGGGTTTTTCGCAGCCCAAGAAACTTCGCAACATCAAAGCTGAGTTTGCCGGCCTGGTCAACGCAAAAGAGTCTGAAATTTGTTACATCCCCAACACCAGCACAGGTGAAAACCTCGTCTTCAACGGTCTCGATATCGACTACAAGTCCGATAACGTCGTGACTGACGCCCTGCATTTCGAAGGCGCAATCCTGCACCTGCAAGCCCTGCAACAGCGCCATGGACTCGACCTGCGGATGGTGATGCCGCGCGACTGGCGAATTGAAATGAAGGATCTTGAACGCCTGGTCGATAAGAACACGAAACTGATTGAGATTTCGCTGGTGGCGATGGACAATGGATTCCAACACGACCTGAAGGCCGTCTGCGACCTGGCTCATGCCCACCGTGCCTACGTCTACGCCGATATAGTTCAGGCCGCCGGCAACACACCGATTGACGTACGCACGAGCGATGTCGATTTCTGTGCCTGTTCAAGCTTCAAATGGCTGATGGGCGATTTCGGCCTGGGATTTCTCTTCGTCAAAGAATCCCTGCTCGACCGGATCATTCATCGTTCCCAATACGGCTACTATCAAGCCGCCGGGATCGATTCGCATTTTCTCCCCGGCGACCCGGCGAATGCCACCGCTTACACCTTCGCACTTGAAAACAACGCAACCGGACACTTTGAAGTGGGCACACAGGCCATTGGAATCGCGCATGTTCTCGCGCAGTCACTGCCTTACATTCGACGCTTGGGAGTGGAAAACATTTGTGCGCACAGGCAACCGTTCTTAAAACGGCTTCATCATGAGATGCCTCGTCTCGGATTCGATCCTATTACTCCTCCCGAATCGACCTCGGCGCTTATTAGTTTTGCCATCAGAGATTACAAGTCAGTTCAGCAGCGTCTACAAAATGCCAATGTCAATGCCAGAGTCTCGCAGCGCTATATTCGCATTTCGCCTTCGGTGTTCAACGACATGTCGGATATCGAAAAACTATTACAAGCTCTTTCCTGACACGCGGACCAAATCTTCCACCAGCAACTTTGCTGGTGGCTTTCCCTTACCCTCTCTCTGCAATAGACGCCACCTATTTTTTCTGCTTAGCGCGTTCGTGTATGTAGGTGACCGCAGCGAGGTCTTGCACGATGTGCCCGAGAGACTTGTAGATGGTAATCTCAGCAACTGAAGTACGCCCGCGAATGCGGCCGAGCAGGACTTCGCCGATTTCGCCGACGATATGATCATCGCGAATCAATCCGGCATCGCGCGCCGCCAGAAACTCAGACGCCGTCGCAAGCGCGGAGCGGCGGCTATCGGCGACGTAGCGGCTTTGTACGACCAGTTCCGGGTCTATTTCGATCGGGCCGGGACGACTGGAACCGACAACGTTCACGTGGGTTCCAGGACGCACCCATTTCCCAAAAAGCACCGGCGTTGGCGAGCTTGTGACAGTGCAGATGATGTCGGCATTACGGGCCGCTGCTTCCGGACTTTCGATGGCATGTATCACAAGATTAGTCTCAGCCGCCATGCGCGAAGCGAATTCGCGAGCGGAACTCAGCGAGCGTCCCCAGATCAGCACCCTTTGGAGATGTCGCACCTTGGATATCGCGCGCACGTGGCTTTCAGCTTGCGCACCACATCCGAAAACAGCCAGGCTTGTCGCATCGGGGCGCGCCAGCGCATCGGTCGCGACTGCCGAGGATGCGGCCGTGCGAATCTTCGTGACTTCTTCGGCGTCCGCGATACACGCCACTTCGCCGTCTTCACGCCTAAAAAGCACGACGAGGCCGCGATGGGCCGCGCGTCCAGGATGATGTGGATTCTCGAATACACTGATGATCTTGGCCCCGAAACCTTCCGGTGCCGACAGAGTGCCCGGCATGATGCCGAACAACTTTTCCTGCTCGAGTTCGAAGATGCTGCGTAATGGCTGCGGAGTTCCGTCGCGAGCGAACTGCGACATCGCTTCTCGAACGGCAGCTATGCAACCGCCATAATCCAGCAGCTTACGGACATCTTCGGGCCCGTATACCGGGAAGCCATTATTCATCTACGATTCCACATCGTCGAACGTCGTTCGGCATTCGCCGCACAGCCGACGGGCGCGAGAAGTCGAATGAAATTGCTCTCGCAGATACAGATTATGAAACCTGCTCTTCAATCCGCCGCGACTGACGGATAGGGGGCATGGAGTTGCTTCGGCGACCCTCGCAATCATTCTCTCCGATGCGGTTCCGCAATTTAATTGCAAAAACATTTGGAGTCAACGCCTTTTTTCGACACGCCTTTTTTCGACAATTGTCAAAGCTTTTTAAATCCCCATCGTTGAGAAAGGCTCAACCTGAGGGAACATCGGATCGGCGCTGTCGTCAAAGCGGCTGCAGGTGTGTCAGTTTTGTGCCTCCAGAGCGGGGCGGCAAGGGTCGCTGGCAGTGTGTGACGCTTCGACCCTTCCAAAGACAGTGTTTCAGTAGGGGCTTGCCCAACCACCAACGAAAATTCCACCGGCGAGTTTGCTATGTGACGCCGTGAACACTCAGTTGTGCAACGATGATCGTCACGGCGAACACCGCCCCGAGTGCACCCACCGCCCACGCGACGCGGTTAGCGGCGGACCGAGACACGCCGTGGGCGAGGAGAACACCCCGGAGACCGAGCCCCATGTGCACCATAACGAACCAAACGCCGAGAGAGTAGTGGGGAATGAGCCGCACGTTCCACGCGTCGGGTAGAAGACCCACCGGAGCGCCGGAAGCCCAAGGAAAGGTCGTATCCACCTTGGTGACCGCACGACCCAGAATGAAGACCGCATTGAGGTGGGAGACGATGAAAGCAGTCAGGAACGCACCGGTCGAGGTCTGCAATGTCCGATAGAGATCGCTGCACGCCGCGGTTGCGCGCCACAACAGGACCGTGCCGCTGACCACCTGGAACAGCATCAAGGTGACCAGTACCGGCTGGACCAACTCGGAGCGATACCATTTTCGGAGCGTTGTCATCATAGTCTCGTTGAACTCAAGGCTGAACGCGGCACTCGCATGGTTCAGCAGATGCCAGCCGAGGAAGATGAAGACGATTAGGAGTGCGGAAGTACCGTGCGCCATTCTCAACGGAACGGGGTTAGGTTTATCGGAAACGGGCGTTTCAGCGCCTTGCCGGCGCGTGGACCACGCGACTGCCGAAAGGGCGGTCAGCCACAGTATCCACCAGAACACGGAGTCGCCATTGCCGGAGTGCAGCAGAAAGAAGACGACGCCAATCAGCACGAAGAGCGAAGGAGAAGCCACCGCCAGATGCGCAAGGCGGCGGGACAGCAATTCCGCGGAAGAAGTTCTTTCATGCCGGCCCAGCAGATAGGCAACCCCGATTCCGACGGCAGGCACGCTATAGACGAGTCCGACCGAGGCCACAATGGCAAGCCAAGCTATTGCGTCACTCCGCCCACTCGCCCGATCTAGCAGCTTGCCACTTTCGTACAAAGCCCTGACTGCCTGGGGGTAGAACAAGGCGGCAGCCGGAGGCAGTAACCACCACAGGTTGCCGGCCGGAGAATAGGCCCTCATGGCGCGAGCGGGCGCGCCTTCCTTGGTTGCTGTCAGATCCTCCTTCATTTCTACCTCGAGCTCCAACGTTCTGATGCCGAATTGACTCGGCTGGTTTCGTCAACTATCCGGCTGCTGCGCTCAACACGATGTCAGGGCCGCCGGCATACTGGATTGGCGAAATCGGGACGAGAGTGCACGCCGAGTCTATTAGTCAAGGTCCGATCTGTGCTCTGCTATTCACGGCGCCTGCCAGTCGAGAGCGTAGGACTTCCTGGCTGCTGATATCGCGCACCAGCAGCGGAGTTTCATCGGGCGCCAAACCTGTCCACGCGCCGAATGAGCCCCAGAACCGCCGCATTCCCTTCAGGCTGAAGAGTCGCTCGAGCTTGTGGTCTGAAACCCGGACGCGCAAGAAGGCCGCATCTCCACTTAATGTCCTATCAAAGTAAATGTACTGACCGTCGCGCGACCAGCCCGGATATCCAGTCGGCATGCTCGCCAGTTCCCGCCA
>Ga0123356_10001032_pt1 | contig 30893 bp, 24 predicted proteins | sample TergutEmb28metaG_2_FD_92546 | JGI IMG/M metagenome (GOLD analysis project Ga0123356, IMG submission 92546) | Embiratermes neotenicus P3 segment gut microbial communities from Petit-Saut dam, French Guiana - Emb289 P3 | ecosystem: Host-associated > Arthropoda: Insects > Digestive system > Gut ...
GCCCGGCCAGGTCGAAATCGACCACGAAAGAGGTGGGATTGCCATCGGGGGGAGGCACGGCGGGTGGCTGAACTGGGTTGCCGGGCATTTGTCACCTCCGCTGGCGATGATCTTGAGGCTCGATAATGCTATCGACTCACTCTGACATTCTGATTTCACAGGCGATCACGCGATCGATAGCGCCGCGTAACGCGCGCCGCTGTCGCCAAATCACCGCATTCCGGTCGCCAATAGTGGGCATGCTGACTGGGTGAAGAGTCAGCGGCTCGAATGGCGCCCGGCGCCCGGCTGGCCGGAAGCGCCGTCTGGCTGGCAGCCCCCGCCGGGCTGGAGCCCGCCGGCCGACTGGCCGGCCGCGCCGTCCGACTGGCAGTTCTGGATTCCGGTAGAGACCAAGCCGGTAGCTCCGGTCCAGTACCGCGATCACAGCAGGCGCGACCTCGTGCTCGAGACCTGGCTGGTCATGGTGGCCACGCTGACCCCGTGGCTGATCAGCGCGCTGGTTGTCCTGGGCAGCCACCTGGCAACCGGAGCGAGCCTGAATCCGCTGCCCACCTTTGACCGGCACCAGCCCGCGGTCAACATCATCCTCGGCCTCATCAGCTATGTGCCGACGGCCGTCATGGTGCCGCTGACTCTGCTGCTGCTCGCCAGGACCGGCCAGCGGCCAGCAGACCTGGGTCTGACCCGGGCGAGCTGGTCCGACATCGGCGCGGCGCTCGGCCTCGCCGCGGCGGCGCTCGGCGCTGAGTTCGCGCTCGCGGTCCTGCTGTCGCCGATCGCTCACTCCAGGCTCGCCAACACCACGGGACCGCTGCACGTCCCGACCTACTACATCGTGTTCGGGCTCAGCCAGTCGCTGCTCACCTCGATCGCCGAGGAAACGGCCGTCAATGGTTACCTGATCACCCGGCTGGACCAGCTCGGCTGGTCGCCGACGGCGGCCTTCTGGCTGAGCCTCGCGCTGCGGACCAGCTACCACGCGTACTACGGTGTCGGCCTGATCTTCACGCTGCCGTTCGGCTACTTCGTCACCCGGTCGTTCCAGAAGCACCGCAAGCTCAGCCGGCCAATACTCGCGCACTTCCTCTACGACTCAACGGTGTTCCTGATCGCGATCCTCGCGCGCTAGCACTAGCGCCCATCGAGCAGCGGCGCGGCGGGATCCGGCCGCGCGGGGCCGCGATCGCCGGGGTCACCGGGATCACCGGGATCACGAGCCTGCCGGCGGCGCCGCCAGGCGATGCCCGAGAGCGCCTCGAGCACCACCCGGTTGGCCAGGAATGCAGTGACCTCGGCATGGTCGAACGGCGGTGCCACCTCGACCACGTCGATCCCGGCGAGCGGCAGCTCCATGGCGATCCGGCGAACCGCGTCGAGCAGCTGCCGACCGGTGAGCCCGCCCGGCTCGGGCGTGCCCGTTCCCGGCGCCATCCCCGGATCCACCACGTCGATGTCCACCGACAGGAACACGCCGTCGCACTCATCGGTGGCGATCGCGAACGCCTCGGTCAGGCAGTCATCCAGGCCCCGCGACACGACCTCGGTCATCTCGAAGCTGCGCATCCGCTGCAGCGCCATCCAGTCCAGCGTCTGCGGCTCGGGCCAGTAGCCGCGCAGCCCCACCTGAAGGAACCTGTCACCGCGGACGGCGCCCGATTCGATCAGGCGGCGCATCGGCGTGCCGTGCCCGAGCAGGGCGCCGAACTGGGTGTCTCCGGTGTCGGCGTGCGCGTCGAAGTGGATCACGGAAACCCGGCCCCAGCCGACGTGCCGGGCCACGCCGGTGGCATCGGGCAGCGCGATGGTGTGGTCGCCGCCCAGGATCACCGGGACGGCACCGCCGCGGCACGCCACGTACACGGCGTCCTCCAGCCGGCGCAGTGACAGGCCGGTGTCACCGGGCAGCATCTCGACGTCGCCAGCATCGGCGATGACGAGCTCCGCCAGCGGATCGACGCCGAGCGCCAGGTGTGGCCGCGACCCAACATGCGGCAGGTAGTCGGTGAACCGGATCGCCTGCGGCCCGAACCGCGCGCCCGGCCGGTGCGACGTGCCGCCGTCGAATGGTGCCCCGATGATGACAACGTCAGCGCCTGACCACGACGACGGATCAGCGAGGTCGGCCTTGGGGACGCCGAGGAACGTGGCATCGGGGCCATACATATTGCCGACTCGGCTCATGGCCTGTTCCTACCCGGCCGGGTCCCATCCCGCGCCGCGTTAACCGGTCAGTCGGGAAGCGGTAGCGAGCCGGACATATCGTCATGAGACGCTTGTGGTGGAGCGCCAGAGAGAAGAAGGCGGAAGTTTGACGCAGACAATCGGGTCGCCCGGCGGAGCCCATCTCGATGATCCGCGGCGACGGGTAGAGCTGCCCGGAGTGCTGAACCTCAGGGAGGTCGGGGGCTACCCCGTCGCGGGCGGCGGCTCGGTGCGCTGGCGGACCTTGTTCCGGTCGGACGCCCTGCACGGGCTGGATGCGGCGGGCGCGGCCGCGCTGGCCGGCCTCGGCATCAAGACGGTCGTCGATCTGCGCACGCAGGCCGAGGTCGACATGGCGCCGAGCCCGGTGGCCGGCCGGGTGACGCACCTGCCGCTGATCGAGGACCTGCAGGCCCTGCCCGCACCGGAACTGGCCGCCGTCTACCGCTACGTCATTGACGAGCGAGGCGATGCCATCGCTGCCGCTATCGGCGAGCTGACCAGCGACGACGCGTTCCCCGCACTGGTGCACTGCACCGCCGGAAAGGACCGGACCGGCATGGTAGTCGCGCTCATCCTGGCCGTCCTGGGCGTGCCGGACGAGGTCATCGCGGCCGACTACGCGCTCAGCGCGATCTACCTCGATCCGGAGCAGACCCCGGCGATCGGCCAGCTGCAGGCCAGCACGGGCCTCGGCGACGAGCTGACGAGGTCGCTCCTCGCAAGCCCGCCAGAGCTGATCCTCTGGGTGCTCGACCGGGTGAGGGCGGCGGCTGGATCCGCCGAGGGCTACCTGCGCGCGTACGGGATGACCGGCGAGGCCCTGACGAGCCTCCGCTCCGCGCTGATCGTCTAACGTCAGGGAATGACCCTCGACGCCCTCGACCGGCAGATCGTGGCCGCGCTGCTCGGCGACGCCAGGGCTACCTATGCCGAGGTCGGCGCCCAGGTCGGCCTGTCCGCGCCGGCCGTTAAGCGGCGGGTAGACCGGCTGCGCGCGTCGGGCGCCATCACCGGGTTCTCTGCGCAGGTCGATCCGGCGGCGCTGGGCTGGACCACCGAGGCGTATGTCGAGCTGTTCTGCCGGGGCCGCACGTCACCACGCGACATTGCCGCCGCCGTCGCAAAACATCCCGAGGTTGTCGACGCCTGCACGGTGACCGGCGAGGCGGACGCGCTGCTGCAGATCAGGGCCGCGGACGTTCAGCATTTCGAGCAGGTCGTCGAGCGGATCGGGGCCGAGCCCTTTGTCGTCCGGACACGCAGCGTGATAGTGCTGTCGCGCCTCGTCCACCGCCCGGATGCTCTGCCAGGTCCCGGTAGTTGACTGGAATTTCGCGTCGCGGGACCTTTCACCCCCAGGGTTCGGCTACAGTCGGGGCCCATGACCGAGCCTTTTAGCGAGCCCTCGCCTCGCGACCGGCGCATGACCACTGGCGAGTTCCGCGCCGCGCCAGACGCCTCCGCGAGCACGGCCCAGTTCCAGGCGTTCGCGGCCGGCAAGGGCGATCAGACGGCACAGTTCGCGGCGGCGACCGCGCCCTCGCGGAACCCGACCCGCCTCGCGCTGCTCATCCTCGCCGTGGTCGCTGTCGTAGCCATCATCGCGGTGCTCGCCGTTACTCTCTAATACGGGGGGAACGGGCTCGGTACGGCTCGCAGCCGCCTCCTCGCTGGCAGCGTGCTTGGATGAGCGAGTGCCTGACAGCGCTGCGGTGCAGCAGCCGGTAGCGGACGCCGAGGAACGGCACAAACTCACTGCGCTCGAAGGCCTGGCGGCGCTGTCCCTGGACGCGCTGTCGTCGGTGGCGTACGGCCCGCAGGCCATCATCATCGTGATGGCAACGGCCGGGCTGGCCGCGCTCCAGCGTTACACGCTGCCGGTCACGCTCGCGATCGTCCTGCTGCTCTCCGTGCTGGTGATCTCGTACCGCCAGGTGATCGAGGCGTTCCCGACCGGCGGCGGCGCCTACGCGGTGGCGAAGGCTCATCTCGGCGTCCAGCCCAGCCTGATCGCTGCTGCCTCGCTGGTCGTCGACTACGTGCTGAACGCGGCCGTCGGCGTCTCGGCCGGGGTCGAGGCGCTGACGTCAGCGTTCCAGGGTCTGTACCCGGACCGCGTGTGGATCTGCCTGGCGCTGCTCGCCTTCATCACCGGGGCGAACCTCTGGGGGGTGGCGGAATCCGCCCGGCTGTTCATCGTCCCGACCGTGCTGTTTATCGCCGGCATCTTCGCGGTGATCATCGCGGGCCTGCTCCGCTCGCACCCGCTGCCGTTTCCGCAGGGGTCGGTGTCGTCGGCACCGGCCACCGTCGGCGTGCTGCTGCTGCTGCGGGCGTTTGCGTCCGGGTGCTCGGCGCTGACCGGGGTGGAGGCGATCGCCAACGCGGTCCCGGAGTTCAGGGTGCCGCGGTTCCGCCGGGCTCAGCACACCGAGGTGGGCCTCGGCGTCATCCTCGGCCTCATGCTGATCGGCATTGCCCTCGTGGCGCAGAAGTTCGACGCCAAGCCGCTCACGACGACGACCTCGCTGGCCCAGCTCACCTACGCCTCGATCGGCCATAATGTCGTCTTCTACGCGATCCAGATCATCACGATGGTGCTGCTGGGCCTCGCGGCGAACACGTCGTTCGGCGGGCTGCCGGTGCTGGCGTCGCTGCTCGCCACCGATAACTTCCTGCCGCACCTGTTCTTCCTCAAGGCTGTTCGCCAGGTGCACCGGTACGGCGTCCTTGTGCTGGCGGTGGCCGCCGCTCTCCTGCTCGTGGTGTCACGCGGCGACACCCAGGCGCTGGTGCCGCTGTTTGCCATCGGGGTGTTCGTCGGGTTCACGCTGTCGCAGGCGGGCATGGTCAGGCACTGGCGCGGGCAGCGCGGCCCTGGCTGGGCGGGCCGGGCGATCATCAACGGCGTCGGCGCGGTGTTCACTACTGCTGCGCTGGTGATCGAGCTGGTCAGCAAGTTCACCGAGGGCGCCTGGCTGGTCGTCATCGTGGTACCCGCTCTGGTGCTCATGTTCACCCAGATTCACACGATCTACGCCCGGATGGGTGCCGCGCTCGAGATCGGGCAGGTGCCGGAACCGCCCCAGCGGCATTCCGCACTCGTCGTCGTCCCCGTCGGCGCCATGTCGCGACTGGTGCGCGCGGCGATCTCGGCTGCGCTGTCGCTCGGCGACGAGGTGATCGCCGTAACCGTCTGCTACGACGAGCCGGACGACATCGTGGCGACCGACCGGTTCAAGGACCAGTGGAGCCAGTGGCATCAAGACGTTCCCCTGGTGACCCTGCACAGCAGGCAGCGCCAGCTCGGCCCGCCTGTCGTGCAGTATCTGCGGGAGCTCGAGCAGTCCAATCGGCAGGACCAGCTCGTCGTGCTGATCCCCGAGGTGCAGGCGGCCCGGCCGTGGCAGCGGATTCTCCACAACCAGCGCGGCTTCGTGCTCGAGCAGGCGATTCAGCACGGCGCGCCCGATGTTGTCATCTGCCGGCTGCGCTACCGGCTGGGCACGATTTCGCCGGTGGCCGCTACGCCTGGGAGTTAGTTAGCCCAGGCGAGCTTTGCGCGGACCTTCTCTGCATCCGAATGCTGCAGCTCCTCGAGGATGGCGAGCGCTTGCTGCCAGACATCCCGGGCCTGGTCAAGGTAGCCCGCTGCATGGTGGGTGTCGCCGAGGCGGGTGAGAGTGTCTGCTTCGTCGAAGCGGGCCCCGGCGTTCCGGAAGATGCTGAGCGCGCGCTGGTAACAGGAGGTGGCCTCGACGAGGTTATCCAGGTGGTGCTCTGCGTAGCCCAGGGTGTCCCAGGCATGCCCCTCGAGCCAGCGATTGCCGACCTCGGCATCGAGTCTGAGTGCCCGCAGGCAGAACGCGCGGGCTTGTTCGTAGTCGCCGAGAAGGCCGTGGCACCAGCCCACATCGTTGAGTGCCTCGGCCTCTGCAGTCTTGTCGCCGACGGCCTGGTAGATGCGCAGCGCCTCCTCGGCGTGCCCAAGTGCGTCGGCGTAGCGGCCCCGTCGCTCAGCAAGCAAGGTGAGGTTCTGGTGGATCTTGGCCTCGCCGAGGCGGTTGCCGAGCTGCTGATATAGCCCGAGGCTGGCCGCGTAGTGGCGCCGGGCCAGGTCATGATCGCCGAGGTTGGTATAGGCGTTGGCCAGCAGGCGACTAGACAGGGCCTGCGCCGCCATGTCCTCGAGGCGGGTCGCGGCGGCGAGCGCGGTGCGCTGGGCAGCGACCTCTCGCTGCCACCGCCCGCTCGCTCGAAGGAAGGGCGTCATGGCCCAGGGGAGCTGCCAGGCGTGGGCGTCGAACCCGGCACCATCAGCGAGGGTGATGGCACCGACGAGCACCTGGTGCTCGGCGTCGAACCAGGCCAGGGCCTGCGAGTAGTCGGCGGGCTGCTCAGCAACTGTGCCGGTCCTCGGTGCCGGAAGTGCAACTGGCTCCGTTGACGGGATGAGCAAGACGGCCCCACGGGCGGCGGTGTGCAGGTAGTGGTCGAGGATCCGGCCGGCTGCCTCGTCGCGGTCGTGCAGGCTGTCGTGCTCGCGGGCCTGGGCGGCGGCGTAAGTGCGGAGCAGGTCATGGAAGTCGTACCGGCCGGCGACGTGCTCGGCGATCAAGTGCGCGCGGACGAGTTCGCGCAGCAGACGGCGGGCCTCGGGCTCGCCGGTCGCGGCGAGGCTGGCGGCCGCTGGGACGGAGATGTCGGGGCCCGGGTGCAGGCCGAGCAGCCGGAACATGCGCGCCGCATCGGCGCTGAGCTGCTGGTAGGACCAAGAGAACACGGCCCGGACGCTGGCGGCCGGGTCGCCGGCGTCGAGCGCATCCAGTCGGCCCGCAGTGTCGCGCAGTTCGTCAGCCAGCGAGGTCAGCGGGAAGGCGGGCCGGGCGGCGGCGCGGGCGGAGGCGACTGCCAGGGCCAGTGGCAGGCACGCGCACAGGCGAGCGATGTCGGCGACCGCGTCGGGCTCGGCCGCGGCCCGGTCGGCGCCGACCCGGAGAGCCAGAAGCTGCACGGCCTCGGCGGGCGGAAGGACGTCGAGAGTGAGCAGCCGGGCGCCGTCGGCCGCTGTTAACCCGCTCAGTTGGTTGCGGCTGGTGACCAGCACCAGGCTGCCTGGGCTGGCCGGAAGCAGAGGGCGAACCTGCTGTTCGTCGCGGGCGTTGTCGGCCACGATCAGTATCCGCCGGTCTGCGAGCATGCTGCGGTACAGGGCAGCCTGAGCCTCGGGGTCGGGCGGGATCCGCTCGGGCGGCACGCCGAGCCCGTCCAGGAACCGGCGGATCGCCTCGCCGGGCGTGGCTGGGATGCCTGTTGGGTCGAAGCCGTGCAAGTTCACGTGCAGCTGGCCGTCCGGGAACCGGCCGACGACCTGGTGCGCCCAGTGCAAGGCCAGGGCAGTTTTGCCGACCCCGGCGGTACCACCGATCGCGCTGATGACCACCGTTCCGGCCGCACCGGGCCCCGACTGATCGAGGAGCTGTGTGAGGCCGGCCAGCTCCGCGACCCGACCGGTGAAGTCGGGCACCGCCGCGGGTAGCTGCCGGGGCACCACTGCTGTGCTGGCTTCCCGCCCGGCAGATCCCGGCTCGGCTAACAGCGCCTCGATCTGCTCAGGAGAGACCTTTAACGCCTTCGCCAGCCTGGGCCGCAGCCAGGGCAGCGGCTGTGTCTCGCCACGCTCCCACCGCGCCACCGTGGTCGGATCCACGTCCAGCAGCCCGGCGAGCTGCTCCTGGGTTAGCCCTAGCGCCTTACGTCGGCTGATCAGGCGCTGACGCCTGGCCGGCCCGTCCGAGGCCGCGTCTTCCGGCATGCTCAGCCCCCTGCTCAGGTCGCGACAGATTGTGAATGTTGGCAACCGGGGTCGGTGATGCTGGCAAGCTTGGCGCGGACCTCGTCGGCGTTGGGGTGCTGCAGGTCCTCGTAGATGGCGAGCGCCTGCTGCCAGGCTTCCCGGGCCGGCCCCGGCTGGCCGCCGACGTGGCGGGTGTCGCCGAGGTGGACGAGGGTATCCGCTGCACCGAATCGGTAACCTAATTCGAGTTTGATGGCGAGCGAACGCTGATAGCACGCGACTGCTTCGCGCAGGTTACCAAGGCGATGCTCGGCGTATCCCAGGCTGTCCCAGGCATATCCCTCGGTGCTGCGATTGCCGGTTTCTGCGCAGAGAGCGAGTGCTTGCCGGCAGTATGCGCGGGCCAACTCATAGTTGCCGAGGAGACCGTGGAACCATCCGACGTTGTTGAGAGCTGGCGCTTCTGCAGCCTTGTTTCCGTTCGCCTCATAGAAGCGAAGCGCCTGCTCCGCATGGCCGAGCGCGTCGGCGTAGCGGCCCTGGCGTTCTGCCAGCCAGGCGAGACTGCGGTGGACCCTAGCCTCGCCGGGAAGGTCCCCGAACTCCTGGTACAGCGCCAGGCTGCTGGCGAGGTGAGCTGCAGCCTGCTCATCGTCACCGAGGGCGATGCAGGCGGCTGCCAGCATGCGCCGCGATATGGCCTGCCCGGCGGCATCACGCACGCGCGCGGAGGCGGACAGCGCCGTGCGCTGGGTGGCCGCCCATTCCTGGTAGTGCCCGCGGTTGCCCAAGAACGACGCGATGGCCCAGGCGAGCTGCCAGGCGTGGCCGTCGAACCCGGTGCAGTCTGCGAGGGTGACGGCGGCGAGCAGCACGTGGTGCTCAGCATCGAACCAGGCCAGTGCCTGCCGGTGATCCGCAGGGTGCTCGGTAGCCGTACCTGGCGCGGGCGGGGTCAAGGTAACAGGGTCTCGTGATGGGTCCAGGATCACCGAGCCGTGGCTGGCGGTGTGCAGATAGTGGTCGAGGACCCGGCGGATAGCTTCGTGCCGTTCGGGTTCGCTGTCGTGCTCGCGAGCCTGGGCGGCGGCGTAGGCGCGGAGCAGGTCGTGAAAGGCGTATCGGCCGGGGAGTTGCTCGGTGATCAGGTGAGCGCGAGCCAGCTCGCGCAGCAGCCGCCGGGTCTCGGACGGGCGGATAGCGGCGAGGCTGGCGGCGGCGGGAACGGAGATGTCAGGGCCAGGGTGCAGGCCGAGCAGCCGGAACATGCGCGACGCGTCGCCGCTGAGCTGCCGGTACGACCAGGAGAACACCACCCGGACGCTGGCGGCCGGGTCGTCGGCGTCGAGGGTGTCGAGCCGGCTGCCTGCATCGCGCAGCTCTTCGGCCAGGGCGGCTAACGGGTAGCCGGGGCGGGCTGCGGCGCGGGCGGAAGCCACTGCGAGCGCCAGCGGCAGGCCCGCGCACATGGCGGCGATCTCGCCGACCGCGCCGGGCTCGGCGGCGGCCCGGTCAGCGCCGAGCCGGGCGGTGAGCATGTGCACGGCCTCAGCCTGGGGGAGGACGTCGAGCGTAAGCAGCCAGGCGCTCTCGGCCGCGGTTAACCCGGTGAGCTGATTCCGGCTGGTGACGAGAACCAGGCTGCCCGGGCTGGCGGGAAGCAGCGGGCGGACTTGCTGCTCGTCGCGGGCATTGTCAGCCACGATCAGCATCCGCCGGTCTGCCAGCAGGCTGCGGTACAGGGCCGCCTGAGCATCGGGGTCGTGCGGGATGCGCTCGGCCGGCACGCCGAGCCCGTCCAAGAACCGCCGGATCGCCTCGGCGGGCGTGGCCGGGCTGCCTGCTGGGTCGAAACCGCGCAGGTTCACGTGCAGTTGGCCATCTGGGAACCTGTCTGCGACCTGATGCGCCCAGCGCAGCGCAAGGGCAGTTTTCCCTACCCCGGCCGTACCGCCGATCGCGCTGATCACCACCGTGCCCGGCCGATCGGCGGCATCGTCGAGCATCTGGGTCAGCGCGTTCAGCTCAGCGGCGCGGCCGGTGAAGTCGGGCACCGCCGCGGGCAGCTGCCGGGGCACTACCGTGGTAATACCCGGACCGGTAGACCGAGGGTCAGCTAACAGCGCGGCGACCCGCTCCGGGGAGACTCGTAATGCCTTGGCCAGCCTCGGCCGCAACCAGGGCTGCGGCTGTGTCTCGCCGCGCTCCCACCGCGCGACCGTGGTGGGATCCACGTGCAGCAGCCCAGCGAGCTGCTCCTGGGTTAGCCCTAACGCCTTACGGCGGCTGATCAGCCGCTCCCGCCTGGCCGCAGCCGCGTCTTCCGGCATGCTCCGCCTCCCCCCATCCGGAAGCCACCGCAGGTCAGCGGCATGTGTGCACGATCCGTGCACTATTCGTGCCCTGGATACCCCGTTCCGTGACTGCTTGATTCAAGCCTATGACGATGCCCGCGACCAGAACAGTCGGTGCCCGCAGGCAGAGTCGCGCCGCGGGGGCCGCGATCGTCTGCATCTGCTGCCTGACTATGTTCGTGATCGCTGTCGACACAACCGTGGTCAACCTGGCGCTCCCGCTGATCGGTCGCGGCCTGCATGCTTCGGTCGCCGGGCTGCAGTGGACCATCGCCGCGTACACGATCACCACGGCGAGCCTGATGCTGACCTCGGGATCGATCGGCGACCGGTTCGGCCGGCGCACCGTTCTCCAGGTCGGCCTGGCGGTGTTCACGTTCGCCTCGGTCGGCTGCGGTCTCGCTCCGAGCGTCGGCTGGCTGATCGCCTTCCGGGCGCTGCAGGGCGCCGCCGGGTCCACGCTGACCCCGATGGCGATGGGCATCCTCACCGCCACCTTCACCGACCCGGCCGCCCGCGCCCGGGCGATCGGAGCCTGGTCCGGCACCTTTGGCATCGGCATGGCCATCGGTCCGGCGCTCGGCGGCGCGCTCGCCGCCGCCTGGGGGTGGCGGTCCCTGTTCTGGATTAACATCGTCCCCGGGCTGATCGCGATCATCGCGGCCGGGCTGGCCATTCCCGCTCAGCGGCCGGCCCGGGCGCGCCGCCTCGACCCGCTCGGCCAGGTGCTGGTGATCGCGGTCCTGGCGTGCCTCACCTACGGGATAATCGAAGGGCCCGCGGATGGCTGGCGGTCCGCGCCGATAGTGATGGCGTTCGCGTGCTCTGCAGCCGCGCTGGCGCTGCTGCTGCCGTGGGAACACCGCCGCGCCGAGCCGCTCATCGAGCTGCGCGTGTTCCGCAGCATCCCGTTCAGTGGCGCCCTCGTCATCACCTTGTGCTCGTTTGCGTGCCTGGGCGGCCTGCTGTTCCTGACCACGTTGTACCTTCAAGACGTCCACGGCCTGACCGTGTTGCAGGCCGGCCTGCAGTTGCTGCCAATCGCGGCCGCTACGGCGATTGCCGGCCCGCTCGCCGGCCGCACGATGGCCAGCCGCGGCCCGCGCATTCCGCTGATATTCTCCGGCGTCGCGTTCACGGCCAGCTGCCTCGCACTGGCGTATGCGGGCGCGGCTCCGCCATGGTTGCTGCTGGCGCTCGCATATGCCATCTTCGGCGCCGGATACGGGGCCGTGAACATCGTCATCTCCGCGGTCGCTATCGCCGGCATGCCTCGCGCGCAGGCCGGTGTCGCGGGCGGCATCACCTCTGCGGGCCGGCAGGCCGGCCAGTCGCTCGGCGTGTCTGTCATCGGCGCGATACTCGCGGGCCGGCTGCACGGCACGGTGCGAGCGGGATTCGACGCCGCCAGTCACCCGGCATGGCTGGTGATCGCTGCATTCGGCGTGGCCGTCTTGCTGCTCAGCGTGGTGTCGACGTCCGGCCGCGCTCTCAGGACGGCCGCACTGGTCGCCGGCCCCGCCACTGATCCCGCTCCGGTAACCAGCGGCGCGGCTGCGTTACGCGGTTCCGGGGACTAGGCGGCAGTATCGGGCTGGAATCGGTAGCCCATGCCGGGCTCGGTCAGCAGCCAGCGCGGGCGCGCTGGATCGGGCTCGAGCTTGCGCCGTAGCTGCGCCATGTAGAGGCGCAGGTTCCCGGTGGCGTCGGCGTAGCCGGGTCCCCACACCGCCGAGAGCAGCTGCTGGCGGCTGAGCAGTTTGCCGGGGTTGCGCAGCAGCACCTCGAGCAGGTGCCACTCGGTCGGAGTCAGCCGGATGTCCTCATTGCCGCGGATCACCCGCCGGGCAGCCAGGTCGACCACGAGACCGCCCAGACTGATCCGCGGGACGTCGCCCTCGGCCGTGATGCGGCGGCTCACCGCGCGCATCCGGGCCAGCAGCTCGTCCATGCCGAACGGCTTGGTGACGTAGTCATCGGCGCCGGCGTCGAGCGCCTCGACCTTGTCGGTGCTGTCGGTCCGGCCGGATAGCACGATGATCGGCGCCTCGGTCCAGCCGCGAAGCCCGTGGATGACCTCGACACCGTCCATGTCCGGCAGGCCGAGATCCAGGATCACCAGGTCCGGCGGGTGCTTAGCGGCGATCTCCAGCGCCTCGCCGGCCGTTCCGGCCGTGTGCACGTCGTACTGGCGGACGCGCAGGTTGATCCGCAGGGCGCGGACGATCTGCGGCTCATCATCGATGACCAGCACGGATGTCACGAGGTGACGGTATCCAGGTCGGGGTCGGTGCCGACCGCCGAGCTAGGCACTGCGGGGAGCGACAGCGTCATCGTCAGGCCGCCGCCTGGCGTCTCGTCCGGCTCGAGCGTGCCGCCCATCGCCTCGGTGAGCCCGCGGGACAGGGCGAGTCCGAGCCCGACGCCGGTGGTGTTGTCGGTGTCCCCCATCCGCTGGAACGGGACGAACATCTCGTTCCGCTGGCTCTCCGGCACGCCGGGCCCCCGATCGATGATCTTGAGCTCGACCCGGTCACGCAGTGCGCTGCCCGTTAGGGCGGGCGGCGTGCCTGGCGGCGAGTACCGCAGCGCGTTGGCGATCACATTGGAGATCACGCGCTCCAGAATGGCAGGATCGACCGCGACCTCGGGAAGGTCCTCGGGGATGTCCACAGTGACGGTCCCGGCCGGGGGCCCGAGGTCATCCAGGGACCTGGCGACAATGTCGGCCAGGTCGGCCGGCCGCGGGAATATCGCGAGCGCGCCGGCCTGCAGCCTGCTCATGTCGAGCAGGTTGTCCACCAGCCGGGCTAGCTTGTCGAGGGACTCGTCGGCGGTCGCCAGCAGCTCGTCCTGGTCCTGCTCGTCCCACTCGATGTCCTGCGAGCGCAGGCTGGTGACCGCGGCCTTCGCCGAGGCCAGCGGCGTTCGCAGATCGTGACTCACGGCTGCGAGCAGCGCCGTGCGGACCCGATCCGCCTCGGCGATGGGCCGGGCGGCCTCTGCCTCGGCGGCCAGCCGGCCCTGTTCCAGGGCGGCGGCGGCGTAGGCGGCGAACGCTCCGAGGACGCGGCGGTCGACGGCTGGCAGTGCACGGCCGCGGAGCGCGAGCAGGAGGTGCTCGGTGATCGGCACCTCCGCGTCGGCGTCCTCCGGCCGGCAGGCGGGCAGCTCGCCGGACACGCCTGCCGGGACCCACGTGCCCTTGGGCTGGTCGGCCGGCTGCTCGAGCAGTGTCACCGAGTCCATGCCGAAGGCCTCGCGCACCCGGTCCAGTACCGCGGACAAGGCGTGCTCACCCCGCAGCACACTGCCGGCCGTCGTGGCGAGCAATTCCGACTCCGCCCCGGCCCGGGCGGCCTGCTTGGTGCGTTTCGCCGCCGTGTCGACCACCGAGCTGACCACGAGCCCCACGGCGGCGAAGATGGCGAGGGCTAGCGCGTTGTTGGTCTGCGCGATCGTGAATTGATAGAGGGGAGGCGTGAAGTAGTAGTTGAGCAGCAGGAAGCCGGCCACGGCCGCGAGCAGCGCCGGGATGAAACCGCCGACCAGCGCGACCGCGATGACCCCGGCCAGGAAGACCAGTACGTCACTCGTGAGGTTGATCGATCCGCGCAGGCTGGCCAGCGCCACGGTTAGCAGTGGCATGAGCACAGCCGCGAGCACATAGCCGGCGATCTGGCGCTGGCGCGGGAGCCCGCCATGCACCCTCGGCAAGCCGCGGCCGCGGCCGGCGTAGGAGTGGGTGACGATGTGCACGTCAATGGCGCCGGACTCGCGGACCGTCCGCATACTGACCCCCGGACCGGTCAGCAACGAGGCGAGCCAGCCCCGGCGGCTTGCGCCGAGCACGAGCTGCGTAGCGTTCTCGGCGCGGGCGAACGTGAGCAACGCGTCGGGGACGTCGTCGCCGACCACCTGGTGGTAGGTCCCGCCGAGGGACTCGGTCAGCTGCCGCTGATGCGCGAGGGTTGCCGGGTCGGCGCCGGTCAGGCCGTCCGACCTGGTCACGTGCAGGGCCAGCAGGTCGCCCCCGGCCGACCGAGCTGCGATCCGGGCCGCGCGCCGGATCAGCGTGTCGCCCTCAGGGCCGCCGGTGAGCGCGACGACGACGCGCTCGCGGGCTTCCCAGGTGCCCCGGATGTCGTGCGCGTGCCGGTAGCGCTGCAGCCCTTCGTCGACCTTGTCGGCGAGCCACAGCAACGCCAGCTCCCGCAGCGCCGACAGGTTGCCGATCCGGAAGTAGTTGGTGAGGGCCGCGTCGATCTTCTCGGCCTTGTAAATGTTGCCGTGTGCCATCCGGCGGCGCAGCGCCTCGGCCGTCATGTCGATGAGTTCGACCTGGTCGGCGGCCCGGACGACGGCGTCGGGCACGGTCTCGCGCTGCGGCACGCCGGTGATTTTCTCGACCACATCGTTGAGCGACTCGAGATGCTGGATATTGACGTTAGAGATCACGTCGATGCCGGCGTTGAGCAGGTCCTGAACGTCCTGCCACCGCTTCTCGTGGCGTGAGCCGGGCACGTTGGTGTGCGCGAACTCGTCGACGAGCGCTACGTCCGGGTGCCGGGTCAGGACCGCCTCGGTATCCATCTCTTCGAAGAACGTGCCCCGGTAGGGCACCCGCTTGCGCGGGATGACCTCAAGGTCGTCGATCTGCTCGGCGGTGTGGGGGCGGCCGTGCGTTTCCACGAACGCGACCACGACGTCGGTGCCCCGGTCCCGCCGCCGGTGGCCCTCGTTGAGCATGGCGAACGTCTTGCCGACCCCGGCGGCCGAGCCGAGGTAGATCCTCAGCTGGCCGCGAGCGCCGGGCTTCCGGGCCCCCGCCCGGACGTCATCCAGACTCTCGGAGCTCATGACATCACCCGTTCTGAGAGTCTACGGCTGGTACCTATACCCCATACCGGGCTCGGTCAGCAGGTGCTTCGGCCTCGGCGGGTCATCCTCGAGCTTGCGTCGCAGCCCGGCCATGTGGAACCGCAGGTAGTGGGTGCTCGTCTCGGCTCCTGGCCCCCACAGCTGGAGAAGCAGCCGGCTGGCCGGCACGAGCTGGCCAGGCGAGCGGAGCAGGATCTCGAGCATCCGCCACTCGGTCCTGGTCAGCCGGACTGGTTCGGTACCCTCGCCCGCCTGCCGGAGCACCGTGTGAGCCACCGGGTCAATCGTGTGGTGCCCGATGGTGTACACCTGGCGGCTGACAGGCTGGGCGTCGCGGCGGAGCAGCGCGCGGAGCCGGGCGAGTAGCTCCTCCATCGCGAATGGCTTGGTGACGTAGTCGTCGGCGCCGGCATCCAGGGCGCCGATCTTGTCCCCGGATCCGCCCCGGCCAGACAGGACGAGCACGGGGACGGCGGTCCAGGCGCGGAGGTGCTGGATCACCTCGGTGCCGTCCAGGTCCGGCAGGCCGAGGTCCAGGAGCACGGCGTCTGGCGGACGCCGTGCTGCCTCGGCCAGGGCGGACCGGCCGTCCGTGGAGCTGGCCACCTGGTAGCCGCGGGCGCGGAGGGTGATCTCCAGCGCCCGCAGCAGGCCAGGCTCGTCCTCGACGACCAGGACCCGCCCCGAATCAGACTGGGTACTTGTCATCGAGCGCGATATTCAGCAAGAGGACGTTGACCACCGGCTCGCCGAGGAAGCCGAGCGTGCGGCCCGTGGTGTTCTGGGTGACGAGGGTCTCGACCTGAGCCGGGCTGATGTGCCTGCTGGCAGCTACCCTGTCCACCTGAATGGCGGCGTAGGCCGGGGAGATGTCCGGGTCGAGGCCGGAGCCAGACGCGGTCACGGCGTCCGGCGGGATCCTCGACGCCGGCACGTGGTCGAACGCCGCGATCTGCTTCTGCCGCTGCCTGATCTCCGAGATCAGCTTGGGGTTAGTGGGCCCGAGCTGAGAGCCGTTCGAATAGAGCGGGTTGCAGCCATAGTCGGTGCTCGCGCCGCTGGTGGCGGCCGAGGGGCGCGGCTGGAAGTACTGCGGCAACGGGTTGCCCTTGGCGCCGGTGAACTCCTGGCAGAGCAGGCTCGAGCCGACGGTTCGGCCCCGGTAGCTCACCAGCGAGCCGTTCGCCCTGTGGCTGAACAGGCCCTGGGCCAGTCCCCACATGGCCACGGGGTAGATGATGCCCGTGATCACGGTGAAGACGAGGAGGCCGCGCAGGGCCGCGAGGTGCTGGCGGACGAAGCCGGGTAGACGGTTCATTTCTCACATCACCTAAAGCCCGGGATGAACTGGATGATCAGATCGAGAATCTTGATGCCGGCGAACGGGATGATCAGCCCGCCCACGCCGTAGATCCACAGGTTCCTGCGCAGCATGGCGGCGGCCGACGACGGCCGGTAACGGACTCCGCGCAGCGCCAGCGGGATCAGTGCGACGATGATGAGCGCGTTGAAAACGATCGCCGACGTAATCGCCGACTGCGGGCTGTGCAGGTGCAGGATGTTCAGCTTCGCGAGCGCCGGTATTACGCCGGAGAACATAGCCGGGATGATCGCGAAGTACTTGGCCACGTCGTTCGTGATGGAGAACGTCGTGAGCGCACCACGGGTGATCAGCAGCTGCTTGCCGATCTCCACGATCTCGATGAGCTTCGTCGGGTTCGAGTCCAGGTCCACCATGTTCCCGGCCTCTTTGGCGGCCGAGGTCCCGGTGTTCATCGCGACGCCGACGTCTGCCTGTGCGAGCGCGGGGGCGTCGTTGGTGCCGTCCCCGGTCATCGCAACCAGACGGCCGCCCTCCTGCTCCTTCTTGATCAGCGCCATCTTGTCTTCCGGCGTCGCCTCAGCGAGGAAGTCGTCTACGCCGGACTCGTCGGCAATCGCCTTGGCGGTCAGCGGGTTGTCGCCGGTGATCATGACGGTGCGGATGCCCATCCGGCGCATCTCGGCGAATCGCTCGGCGATGCCCTCCTTGACGATGTCCTTGAGGTAGATCACGCCGAGTGCCTTCGCGGAGCCGTTCACCCGCTCCGCGACAACCAGCGGGGTGCCGCCCACGGCGGAGATGCCGTCGACCATGCCGCCGAGTTCGTCCGGCGGCGTGCCGCCGTTGTCCCGCACCCACTGCGCCACCGATGAGGCGGCACCCTTGCGCACTTGCCGGCCGCCGCTGCCGCCATTGGCGGGCAGGTCGATGCCGCTCATCCTGGTCTGGGCGGTGAACTCGACGAACTCGGCGCCTCGCAGCTCGCCCTCGTGCCGCTCGCGCAGGTTGTACTTGTCCTTGGCGAGCACCGCGATGGACCGGCCCTCTGGCGTGTAGTCGGCCATGCTGGAGAGCTGAGCGGCATCTGCCAGCTCCTGCTCGGTTACGCCGCTGACCGGCATGAAGTCGGTCGCTTGCCGGTTGCCGATCGTGATGGTCCCGGTCTTGTCCAGCAGCAGCGTGTTGACGTCGCCTGCCGCCTCGACCGCACGGCCGGACATGGCCAGCACGTTGCGCTGCACCAGCCGGTCCATGCCGGCGATGCCGATCGCCGACAGCAGCGCACCGATCGTGGTGGGGATCAGCGCGACCAGCAGCGCGACCAGGACCACAAGCGTCTGCGGTGCGCCCGAGTAGAACGCCATCGGCTGCAGTGTGATGACAGCCATCATGAAGATGATCGTCAGCGACGCCAGCAGGATGTTCAGCGCGATCTCGTTCGGCGTCTTCTGACGCTTCGCGCCCTCGACCAGGGCGATCATCCGGTCGATGAAGGTCTCGCCCGGCTTGGACGTGATCGTCACGACGATCCGGTCGGACAGCACAGTGGTGCCGCCGGTGACCGCCGACCGGTCGCCGCCGGACTCTCGGATGACCGGGGCCGATTCACCGGTGATCGCCGACTCGTCGACCGACGCGACGCCCTCGGCGACGTCGCCGTCACCGGGGATGACCTGGCCGGCCTCGACGACGACGTGGTCGCCCAGCGTGAGCTCGGTGCCGGGGATCTCCTGGATGGTGAGCTGTGACTGGCCGGGCGACCAGTTGACCAGCTTTCTGGCGACGGTCTCCCGCTTGGTCTTCCGCAGCGTCTCAGCCTGGGCCTTACCGCGGCCTTCGGCCACCGCCTCGGCAAGATTGGCGAATATCACCGTCAGCCACAGCCAGACGACGATCGTCCAGTTGAACACGGACGGCTTGATGATGGCGGTCACGGTCGTGAGGGCGGCGCCGACCTCCACCACGAACATGACCGGGTTCTTGAGCTGGACTCGCGGGTCCAGTTTCTTGAGCGCGTCAGGAGTGGACTTCCACAGCATCCTGGGGTCAAGCAGGCCGCCGCCGACCGACCGGCTCGGCTCCACCAGCGAGCGCTCGCGCCGCCGTGCGGGGGCGCCCGGCTTCGTTGTCATTGCCATGTCAGTGGAGTCCTTCTGCGAACGGGCCGAGAGCCAGTGCGGGGAAATAGGTCAGGCCGATGAGCACGAGGATGACGCCGACGAGCATGCCGACGAACAGCGGCTTGTGCGTCTCCATCGTGCCGACGCTGGCCGGCACGGGCTGCTGCCTCGCGAGCGATCCGCCCAGGCCGAGCGCGAAGACCATCGGCGCGAACCTCGCGACCAGCATCACGATCCCGCCCACCGTGTTGTACCAGTACGTATTCGTGGTGAGGCCGGCGAACGCCGAGCCGTTGTTGTTGGCCATCGACGTGAACGCGTAGAGGATCTCTGTCAGCCCGTGCGGACCTGGATTGAGAATGGACGCCCGCGGTGACTTCAGCGCGATGGACAACCCCGCCGCGGTCAGCACGGACACCGGGGTGGCGAGGAAATACAGCGCCGCGTACTTCATCTCGGCCGGCCGGATCTTCTTGCCGATGTACTCCGGCGTCCGCCCGACCATCAGGCCGCCGACGAACACGGTGACGATGGCGAGGACGAGGATGCCGTACAGGCCAGCGCCCACGCCGCCGGGTGCGACCTCGCCGAGCGCCATGTCAGCCAGTGCGATCCCGCCGCCGAATGGCGTCATTGAGTCGTGGAAGCAGTTGATCGCGCCGGTGGAGGTCGTCGTCGTCGACGCCGCGAACAGCGCGCATCCGGTCGGGCCGAACCTCGTTTCTGTGCCCTCTGTCGCGCCATGCGCGATCTGGGCGGCGGTGGCGCCGCCGACCGCGTAGTGGGTCTCGAAGAAGCTGATGCCGCCGACCGCGGCCAGCCAGATGATCGCCATGACAGCCAGCAGCGCGTAGCCCTGGCGGTTGTCGCCGACCATCTTCCCGAACGTCCGAGGCAGGCAGAATGCGGTCAGCAGGAGCAGGAAGATCTCGAACCAGTTGGTGAACGGGTTCGGGTTCTCGAAGGGGTGCGCGGAGTTGGCATTGAAGAACCCGCCGCCGTTGTTGCCGGCTTCCTTGATGACTTCCTGGGATGCGACCGGCCCGCCGGGGATCGTCTGGTGCGCGCCGGACAGGGTCGTCACGGTGTGGTAGCCGGCGAAGTTGTCGATGACGCCGCTCGCAATGAGGATGATGCCGCCGATGACCGCCAGCGGAATCAGGTACCGGATGGTGATCCTGGTGGTGTCGACCCAGAAGTTACCGAGCCGGTCGCTCTTGGACTTCAGGAAGCCGCGGACCAGGGCGATGGCGACCGCGATGCCGACGGCGGCGGACATGAAGTTCTGCACCGTGAGGCCGGTCATCTGGGTGAGATAGCCCATCGTGGTCTCACCGGAGTAGTTCTGCCAGTTGGTGTTCGTGACGAATGAGGCAGCGGTGTTCCAGGCCAGCGCCGGCGGCACGCCCTTCATGCCTTCTGAAAGCAGGAGGTAGCCCTGCAGTCGCTGGATCCCGTACAGCAGCAGCACGCTCATTGCGGAGAACGCCAGCATGCTGCGGGCGTACGAGCTCCACCGCTGGTCGTTATCCGGGTTGACGCCCACCAGCCGGTACAGCCAGCGCTCCACCCGCCAGTGCTTGTCGGTGGTAAAGATGTGCGCCATGTAGTTGCCGAGCGGCACGTAGCACGCGCCCAGCGCGGCGACGAGCAGGAGGAGCTGCAGCCAGCCTGCGACAGCGGAACTCATTAAAACCTCTCTGGCAGGACGAGAGCAGCGAAGAGATACACGACCAGCAGCACGCCGACGATCAGTCCGATCCAGTTCTCAGCGCTCAAACCGCTCGACCCCCTTGAGGATGAGCCAGAGCACACCGAACACGGCGACTGTCACTGCTATGTAGAGCAGGTCGAGCATCGCTGTCCTCCACGGGACTTGCAGGGCTACGCAATCAGCCCATACAACAGCGATGACCAGGCAAAACGCCCTCTCCAAACGGGACCCATGCGACCGCGCGAGGGTTCCTAACAGAACCCATGCGCCGACCGCAGTTGTGCCGGCGGCTACGGAGCCAGGTCAGCCAGGATGTCGCCAAATCTGGCGAGCGCACCGCTGATCCAGGGCAGCGAGAGCGGCTCGGCAGCGGCCAGCGCGGCCTCGCGCTGCTCATCGGTATCGCCATAGAGGAGCCCGGTTGCGAGCCGCAGCCGCAGGCAAGACGGGTCCTCGCCGAACGCGCTGCCTGGCAGCGCGCCCAGCCCGTACCGGTGCAGCAGCGCCGCGGCCAGCTCGGCCCCGGTGCCGATGCCGTAGCTGGCCCGAAGCCGGCCGCGCCACGGGGCGAAGTCGGGATAGAGATAGAACGCCGCCTGCGGGGACGCGACCTCGAGCCCGGCCTGCTGGCACAGCCGCGCCGCGGCCTGGCACACCGCGGCGTGCAGCGCACGGCTGCGAGCCACCCGGTCGGCCAGGTCGGCCGGCTCGTCGAGGGCGAGCGCGGCGGCGTACTGGACCGGTCCCGCCGGCGCCGACCAGATCTCACTGGCGATGCCGAGCAGGCGGGACCGCAGCGCTTCGCCCGCGCTGCCGTCGGGCATCCGGGCGGCGCCGATGCGCCAGCCGCCGACGGACAGATTCTTGCTGAGCGCGGTCGTGACGACCGTGCGGTGCGGCGCGACCTGCGCCGGGCTGAGCACGGGCGCGTCCTGGTCGTGGATCAGGTCGCGGTAGATCTCGTCGCTGATGATGAGGAGGTCGTGGCGCTCGGCGACGGCGCAGAGCTCGCGAATGGTGTCCGGAGAGGCGAGGCGGCCCGTGGGATTGTCCGGGAGGGTAACGAGCACGGCGCCGATTCGCCGTCCGCTCGCCACGCTGGTCCCGATCGCCCACTCGAGTGCCGCCGGGTCACAGCTCCCGCCCTCGCCTTGCACCGCCGGCACGAAGTGAGGTGTCACGCCCACGAGGGTCGCCTGTGCCGCGTAGCTGACCCAGCTCGGCCGTGGCACCGCGACGTCCGCGCCGAGGGCGAGCAAAACTCCGAACAGCAGCGCCTTGCTGCCGGGTCCGGCCACGACCGCATCCGGGCTGGTCGGCAGCCCGCGCCGAGCCCAGTAGCCGGCCGCCGCGGCACGCAGCCGCTCGCTCCCCGCCACGGGGCCGTAGGCGCCCTGGCTGGCCCGGCCGGCCAGCGCGGCGGTCAGCCGCGGGTGCACGGGCAGCCCGGACTCGCCGAAGGCGAGCGGCAGCACCGGCTCGCCGCGGCGCCGCCTGCTGGCCAGGGCCTCGTTGGCGGCGAGGGTGGCGGAAACCGGCACGTGGCGGCGGGCGAAGCCAAGCCGCGGGGGCTGGACGGTCGGCTCGATCAGGCCCGCTGGGGCGGCGGCCGAGGGCATGACGAAACTCCTCGCTGCGGGGTGGGGGTTGCGGCGACGATGCCCACCCTGAGACTACTCCGGAGTGGCCTGCTGACCGGCCGATATGCACAGAAGCGTTAGCTTTGTCGGTGCATGTCTGAAGCTGAGCTTAAGCAGGGCTTATGCTGCTGCTGATGCTCGACGTGCACCGGCTCCGCGTGCTCCTCGAATTCGCCGAGCGCGGCACCATCGCCGCGACCGCGGCAGCGCTCGGCTACACGCCGTCCGCGGTGTCGCAGCAGCTCGCTGCGCTCGAGCGGGAGACGGGCGCCGCGTTGCTGGACCGCACCGCCCGCACGGCGGAGCTGACCGAGGCCGGACGGCGGCTGGCCGGACACGCGGCGGAGATACTCGCCAGGATCGAGGCAGCGGAGGCCGACATGGCCGCGCCGGAGCCGGTCGGCCGGGTCGCGATCTCGGCGTTCCCTACCGCGGCCGTGGCGTTCGCGCCGGCGCTGACCCGGACTGTGCGCGCCAATCCCGGCCTCGGCCTCGTCCTGCGGCAGACCGCTGGCGGCGAGGTGCTCCGGCAGGTCCGCGCCGGGCAGGCCGATGTGGCCATCGTCGACGACTGGTCCGGGTCGGGCCGGATGGGCGACGACCAGCAGTCGCTGCGGTTCTATCCGCTGCTCACTGATCCGCTCGTGCTGGTGCTGCCGCGCCGGCACTGGGCCGCCGACGAGCAGGTGCCGGTCTCGCTCTACCGGCTGCGGGACGAGCCATGGCTCGCCACGCCTGCCGGGGAGGCCTCGCGCAAGGCGGTGGATCAGGTGCTCGCGGCCATCGGGGGACCGGCCGAGGCACCGTCCCAGTTCGACGGGCTCGCCACGATCCTGAGCCTGGTCGCTCGCGGGGTCGGCGTCGCCATCCTGCCGCGGCTGACGCTCGCGGCCGGGGACGCCAGGGTGGCCGTGCGGAAGCTACCCGGCCGCAGCGTCGCCAGGGATCTGTACGCGGTGGCCCGGGCGTCCTCGGTGCGCCGGCCCGCCGTCGCGCTCATCGTCGAGGCGCTCACCACGGCCGCACGCGGCCTCGCGGCAGGGGACTAGGCTGCCGGCCGTGGAACTTGATCTCTCCGCGCCCGCGGCAGAGCTGACCGCGGCGCTCGTCGACATTCCCTCGGTCAGCGGGTCCGAGGGGCCGCTGGCCGATGCGGTCGAGAGTGCGCTGGCCGGCCTGCTGCACCTGAAGGTGGACCGCGACGGGAACGCGATCGTGGCGCGCACGGCGTTCCTGCGGCCGGAGCGCGTGGTACTGGCCGGGCACCTGGACACCGTGCCCGTGTACGAGAATCTGCCATCCTGGCTGGAGGGTGGCCTGCTGTACGGCTGCGGCAGCTGCGACATGAAGGCCGGCGTCGCGGTCATGCTCCGGCTGGCTGCCGAGCTGACGAGCGCGGTGCGGGACGTGACCTACGTGTTCTACGACTGCGAGGAGGTCGAGGCAGAGCGGAACGGGCTGCTCCGGCTGAGCCGCACGCACCCCGAACTGCTGGCGGGCGACTTCGCCGTGCTGCTCGAGCCAACCGGCGCGGTGGTCGAGGGCGGCTGCCAGGGCACGCTGCGGGCCGACGTCATTGCCAGAGGTGAACGGGCCCACAGCGCGCGATCGTGGCTCGGCCGGAATGCGATCCATGCGGCAGGCGGCATCCTCGACGTGCTGCGCGGCTATCAGCCGCGGCAGCCCGACGTGGACGGGCTGGCCTATCACGAGGGGCTCAACGCGGTCGGGATCGGCGGTGGTGTTGCCGGGAACGTGATCCCCGATGAGTGCGTGGTGAGCGTGAACTACCGCTTCGCGCCTGACCGATCGGCGGCGGCGGCAGCCGACCACGTGCGGGAGGTCTTCGCCGGATTCGAAGTCCGGGTCACCGATGTCGCGCCGGGGGCCCGGCCGGGCCTGGGCCAGCCTGCAGCGAGATCCTTTGTCGCGGCGGTGGGCGGCCAGCCGCGGGCCAAGCTCGGCTGGACCGACGTGGCCAGGTTCGACGCGCTCGGCGTTCCGGCGGTGAACTACGGACCCGGCGATCCGCAGCAAGCCCACACCAAAGGCGAGTATGTCGCCGTGGCTCAGATCGATGAGTGCGAGCGGGCGATGCTCGGCTGGCTGCAGCCGGGCTGACGGGCCGCAGAAGCGCGAAGGGCGGGGGCGTCCGGAATACGCCCCCGCCCGTGCGTGCCGGCTGTCGGCGCCAGCACGTTTCCTGCTACTGCGGCGGTGCCGCCACGACAGTCAGCGTCCGGGTGAACGTCTGATCTGACGGTGTTACCCACGTGACCTTGACCGTTGAGCCGCTGCGCACGTGCTGCAGGATGTTCGTGAGCGAGGCCGGGGAGCTGACCTGCTGGCCCGCCGCGCTGGTGACCACGTCGCCGGGCGACATGTCGGCCTGGGCAGCGGGTGTCCCGCAGATGACGCCGAGGATCAGCGTCCCCGACGAGACTGGTGCGATGCTGGCAGGCGCGCCGCCCTGACCGGTCGGCGTGCAGCCATTCGGCGGGCCGGCGCCGAACCCGCCCTGCTGCTGCTGCGAGTTTTGCCACTGCTGCAGCTGGCCTTGCGGGCTCGCGTCCGTGCTCTGGGCGCCGTTGCTGCCGCCTGCGACGACCACGCCCACGAAGCCCGACGAGCCGATCTGCACGCCTGAGCTGGACTTGCCGCTGATGATCTCGCGGGCGATCGTCATCGCCTTGTTGATCGGGATCGCGAACCCGAGGTTTTGCTGCTGTGTCGTAAACCCGCCCGTGCTGGCCGCGGTGTCCATCCCGATCACCTTGCCGGCCGTGCTGGCGAGCGGGCCGCCCGAGTCGCCGGAGATGATGTCAGCGTCGGTCTGCAGCATGTTGGTCAGTCGCTCGGGCGCCGCGCCGGTGCCCTGGTCGCTGGCCGTGATGGTCTGGTCGGTGCCGGTGATCGTGCCCTCAACCGCGGAGATCCTGCCGGTGCCACCCGCGTTGCCCATGCCGACCACCGGGTCGCCGACCTTGACGGCCGAGGAGTTGCCGAGTGGCGCGGTGCGCAGGCCGGACGCCCCTTCCAGCTGGATGACCGCGACGTCGGAACCCTTGTCGTAGCCAAGCCACTTGGCCTGGTACCGCTGGCCGGTCGCGACGACCTCCGCAGACAGGCCGGTGGTCTGGTCGATGACATGGTTGTTCGTCAGCACCAGCCCGGAAGAACTGATGACGATGCCGGTGCCCGCGGCCGCCGTGTCGTTGTACTGCAGGTTGCTGTTGATGACGACGACGCCGGGCTCGACGGAACTCTCGACCTTCTGCAGCGTCGCCGGGCTGATGCTGGCCGGAGATCCGCTGTTGCCCGAACCGCTGCTACCGGGGTTGCCGAAGTTGCCGCCCGAGCCAGAACCGGGCGACGCCGCCGGCGGGCTGCTGTTGCCGGTGTCGGTAAACGCGACGACAAGGCCGCCGGCCGTCGCTGCCAGCGCGGCGACCGCGATGTAGGTGATGGCGGTGGCGAGGCCACGGCGCCGCCGCGGCGGCCCGCCGTAGCCTGGCGGCATCCCGCCGGCCGGCGGCTGTCCGTAGCCGCCGTAGCCGCCGTAGCCGTATCCGCCGGCGGGCGGCTGTCCGTAGCCGCCCGGAGGGGAGGCGTAGACGGAGGAGTAGCCAGGCGGCACCGACCCGCCGTACCCGCCTGGGTTACCGGGGTAGCCAAGAGGCTGGGTGAAGGCAGCTTGCTGGCCGGCTGGCGCAGGTGGCGGCGCGGGGGGCCAGGACGACTGCGGCGAAGCAGCCTGACCAGGGGATTCCGCGTTGCCTGCGTCGCTGCGCTGACCCTCGGCTGGCTCGCGCGCCGCCGCTGGCTCGGCCTGCTCCGGCTGCCCCGCCGGGGCCGTCCAGGCCGCCCACGCGCCCGGCTGCTCGTCGCCGCCGCGCTGCTCTTCCATCTGCATCACCCTTTGCCAGTGCGTTGCCAGCCTATGTGCGGTGCTGGAGACGATGTCCCCACCGGGCCGCCATTCATCCGCCGACGACTCCAGTAAGCCCTACGGACCTGGGTGCTAGCTGAACGAGCCCTGAGGGAAATCCATCTCCGCCCGCTGGGCGGCTGCGGCGCGCCGGAAGCGATATATCTTGTCAATCGAAGTCTAGAGATATATCTTGAAGCTGTCACGGACATCGTACGCAGGAGCCAGCAATGTCTGCACCGCCAAGCACGCCTGAATCCAGCCTTACCCGCCGGGAGGAGCTCGCCGTCTCCGGCGCGGCGCTGTCGGATGCGCCGTGGAAGCTCGCCGGGGCCGCCGGCATCGTCGTCGCGGGCGCCGACCTGGCCCTGCACCTGGTGACCCTCCATCTCGCCTGGGCCTCCGCGCTCTCCATGGGTGCGGTCGCGTTCTTCGCGGTCGCGGGCGCAGGTGCCCTGATCCGCAGCCGGCGGAGCCGGGCGCTGCGGTGGGCGCGCAGCCAGCCCTGGCGCTTCGCTCTGCTGCCCGGTGCGGCCGCTGCCATCGTCGTCTTCGTCCTGACGGTGCTGCACGGCAGCGGCGTCGTCGGCAGCGTGTACACCTCCCTGTGGCACGGCGCCATCGCCTTCGCCCTGACGGGCATGGCGGGCACGCTCGTCCGGCCGCGGCGCAGGCAGCGCTCCTGAACCTGCCTCTGGTAGGCCCAGTAGGCTAGGCGCCACCAGCGAACGGGGGGCGGTGCAGGACACGTGCGCAGCGCCCGTCCAACGGTACGGCTGGCCGCATGCCTAGCCGGGGCCGCCGCGGCCGGGGTCGCGGTCGTCCAGGCAGGCCCCGGACTCACCGGATTCGGTCCCGTGCGCGCCGCCGCGTTCCCGCGGCTGGCCGGCCAGGGGGATCCCGGCCACGTGGCACTCACCTTCGACGACGGACCGGACCCGGCCGCGACGCCGGGATTCCTGGACGCGCTGGCCGCCCAAGGCATCCGGGCGACGTTCTTCCTGCTCGGCAGCATGGTCAGGCGGGCGCCGGGATTGGCAGCGGAAATCGCGGCCGCCGGGCACGAGGTCGCCGTGCACGGCTACGACCACCGCTACCTCCCGCTACGCGGCCCGGCCGCGACCTCGTCGGACCTGGCCAGAGCCACCGAGCTGATCTTCGACGTGACCGGCAAGCGACCTGCATTTTTCCGTCCGCCCTACGGCGTCCTCAGCGGCCCGTCGCTGCTGGCGGCGCGCCAGCTCCGGCTCACCTCCGTCTTGTGGGGTGCCTGGGGCAGGGAATGGGACCCCGGCGCCACGCGCGACTCGGTCCTGCAGACCTTGCTTCGCGGCCTCGACGGCGGAGTCACCGTGCTGCTGCACGACGCACTGAGCGTCTCGCCGCCCGGGTCAGCGGCCGCGCTGGCCGCATTGCCGGCGCTGCTCGATGAGTGTGAGCGGCGCGGACTGCGAGCCGGGCCGCTCGGCCAGCACGGCCTGGTCGCCACGTGACAGCTGCCGGGCGCGCCCTGCTGGTGTCGGGCTCCATCGGGATGGGCCACGAGGTCCTCGCCGGCGCCTGCGCCGACGTGCTGCGGGCACAGGGCTGGTCCACGCACACCCTGGATGCGATGCGGATGCTGGGTCAGGGTCCCGGCGCGGCGGGGGAGGCGGTCTTCCGCGCCATGCTCGGCGTCCCCGGGCTGTTCGACGCCATCCATTTCGGCGCCTTCCGCACGGGCAACGGCATCGCGCTTGGCATGTCGTCACTCGCCCGCCGTCGGCTCGTCCCGCAGCTCCGGGATTACCTGGACCAGCACCCCGTCGACCTGCTCCTCTCGGTCTTCGCGACCGGCGCCGGCGCGGCAAGCGCGCTGGCCGATGAGTTCCCGGCGATGGCCCAGGTCGTGTTCTGCACCGACGCCACGCCGCACCGGCTCTGGGTGCATCGCAACGTCGACCTGTACCTGGTCACCTCCGAGGTCGCCGAGCTGGCAGTGCTGCGGTTCCAGCCGGACGCGCGTGTGCAGGTGGTGCCGCCGCCGGTTCGGCCTGCCTTCTACGACCCGCTGAGCCAGCCGGACGCGAGGAGCTGGCTCGGTGTCCCGCCGGCGGAGCGATGCGTCCTGCTGATGTCGGGGGCCTGGGGCGTGGGGCCGGTCGCCGCCGCGGCGGAAGCGCTCGCCGAAGCTGGTCTGCACGTGCTCGCCGTCGCCGGCCGGAACGAGCGGCTGGCCCGCAAGCTAGCCGCGGTGGCCCTGGCGCAGCCGCGGGTGCGGGCGTTCGGCTTCACCGACCGGATCGCGGACCTGATGTCCGCCGCCGACCTCGTCATCACCAGCTCCGGCGACACGTGCACGGAGGCGCGGACGGTCGGCCGCCCGCTGCTGCTGCTCGACGTCGTGCCGGGGCACGGCCGGGACAACCTGCAGCATCAGCTGGAGCTGGGCGACGCCATGGTCACCTCACCCGGTGCGGCGGACGTGACGAGGTGCGCCCTCGCCGCGCTCGACCGGACCAAGCCGGCTCCGCCGGGCCCGGCGGGGTCACAGGAGGCCTGGCAGTCAGCCTTCGGCGCCGCGCTCGCCAGCATCGGCTTGTAACTCGCCGCGGCGGCCGCCGCGGGCCGGGGTGCGCCGCGGTGTGCTGCCGCGATCGCCATCGGCGCGGCGCCCAGGGCCACCACCATCACCACCGCCCAGACCGCTAGCACGGCGCCCGCGCTCGCGGCGCCGAAGGCAAGGCCAAGCCGCCGCGCCGCGAGGCCAGGCCGCAGCACCGCCAGCCGGCCTTCCGGCGGTGGGATCGGCGCCGGAAGCGTGTCCGGGACCGGGATAGGGACCGTAGCCGGGCGCACGGCCGCGGCCAGCAGCCCGGCGGCAAGAATGAGCGACTGCGGGACCATGCTGTTCGGGTCGGTGCCGAGCCCGCCGAACACGCCGAAGTCCTGGACCAGCACCCAGACGGCCAGGGAGAAACCGATCATGGCGCCCACAACGGGCCGGACCACTTCGCGACGGCCGGTCAGCAAGCCGGCACCCGCGGCCGCGAGCACCACGACCGCGACGAGGTTGACTGCGAAGCCGTGCCCGGCCACCAGTGCCGCGAGCCGCCGGTCGAGGTCATTGAGTGCAGCGGGCTGGTTCATCTGGGCCATCGACCCGATGAAGGACGCCAGCGGGCCGGGCAGCCTTGTGTTCGCGTGTCCGGGCAGGGTGCCCTGCCAGAAGCCGCGACCCGGCCAGGCCTGGAGCACCGCCATGGCGACGATCACCGCCCCCATCGCCTGCAGGATGCGCCGCCCGAGCCGTGGATCACGCCAGTAGCGGTCCGGCAGCGCGATAAGACCGCCTGCCGCACCGTAGAACAGCGCCGCGCCGGGCGCGCCGGTCAGCCAGCTCGCGCTCGGCCCGAGAATGCCGCCGAACGCCTCGCCAAACACCCAGACGACCAGGCCCCATCCGGCGCTGGCCAGCCCGGCGAGCCGGGACCAGCGCGGGCTGGACACCGACACCAGCCAGATGCCGATCCCGAGCTGGACCCAGACTGCCCCTGCCGCCGCTTCTACCGGGTCACCGGACCACGTCTGCGTGCCGATGTGCATGAGGTGCAGCACCCAGCCGGGTGACCCGGCTGCTGCGGGCGCCATCACCTGAGACGCGAGCCCGGTCGGCATGCCGGCCTGCGCCTGCAGCAGGCCGTCGAGGATCCACAGGACGCCGAATCCGATCCGCAGCACACGGCGCCAGGCGGGCTCGGCCGGCCAGCGGCCGCGCTGGGCCGAGAGCCATGCCCGGGCGCGGGCCAGCAGCAGTTCGCGGCACGCGACCCAGCCGATAGCCAGGAGGACGAACAGCAGGAACATGACGGTGCCCTCGGAGAGCAGCACGGCCCGGAAGTCTGCCGCCGGCCCGAGGTTGCCGACAAAGGGTCCCATGTTCATGCCAGGCACCCCCACACGGTAACCCGCCGGGCCTGGACCAGGGCCGGGCTTTTCGCGCTGCTGTGACCGGGTAACGTGTCTGCCTGGCCGGACTGTCACTACGACGTGTCGGGCACCCGATCGTCGAAGGGACAGCAAGAGCGGTGAGTCAGGTAGCAGTGAGTCAGGTAGCAGATGCGCTCGAGCTGCGGGCCCCGCGCCGCTCAGCAGGCCTGATCGCGCGCGGCCTGTTCCTGCTGACCAAGCCCCGGATCATCGAGCTGCTGCTCGTGACGACGCTGCCCACGATGATGCTGGCCGACCGGGGGCTGCCCTCGCTGCGGCTCATCGTGATCACGCTGGTCGGCGGTGCGCTCGCGGCCGGCAGCGCGAACACCCTGAACTGCTACATCGACCGGGACATCGACGCGGTCATGGTCCGCACCAGGCGCCGTCCGCTGGTCGCCCCCATCGGCCACGGCACCGGCTCCGCCCCGACGGCCATCAGGCCGGCCGAGGCGCTCGCCTCCGGCATCGTGCTCGGCGCCGCGGCCACGCTGCTGCTCGGCCTCGGGGCCAACTGGCTCGCCGCCGCGCTGGCCGACGCGGCGATCTTGTTCTACGTATTCGTCTACACCATGGCGCTGAAGCGCCGGACCGCGTCCAACATTGTCATCGGCGGCGCGGCAGGCTGCTTCCCGGTACTCGTCGGCTGGGCGGCCGTGACCGGCACGGTGAGCTGGTGGGCCGTGGTGCTGTTCGCGGTGATCTTCTTCTGGACGCCGCCGCACTTCTGGGCGCTGGCGATCAAGTTCCGCGACGACTACGCAGCGGCGAGCGTGCCGATGCTGCCGGTCGTGGCCTCGCCGGCCACCGTGGCCACGAAGATCCTTCGCTACTCCTACGTGATGGTGGCGACGACACTGCTGCTGATCCCGTACGCGGGCTTGATCTACGGTGGCTGCGCGGCCGTCCTGGGCGGCTGGTTCCTGCGCGAGGCGCACCAGCTGCGCGGCCGCATCGC